>Ga0208401_100165_pt1 | contig 41484 bp, 30 predicted proteins | sample LakWasM112_LOW13_2_FD_183928 | JGI IMG/M metagenome (GOLD analysis project Ga0208401, IMG submission 183928) | Freshwater sediment methanotrophic microbial communities from Lake Washington under simulated oxygen tension - Sediment Metagenome... | ecosystem: Environmental > Aquatic > Freshwater >...
GGCCAAAGTACCCGCTCGCACCGTTTGCCGATGTGGCGGAAGCCCGGCAATGGGTCACGGACTTGGTGGAATGGTACAACCACGAGCATCGCCACAGTGCCATCGGCTTCGTCACCCCGGCACAACGGCATGCCGGTTTGGACGCAATCTTGCTGAAACAACGCGGGACGCTCCATGATGCCGCCCGCGCTAAAAATCCGCGGCGCTGGAGCAAAGCTACCCGCAATTGGAACAGAATCCATACGGTTTATTTGAATCCGGAATGCCACTAAACAAAGTCCTCCAAGGTGGCAGGCACCGAAGACAAATCCGCCGCATAAATTTAACCAATGAGGCGACAACTAGATTGACAATTTCCGAGTTCAAGCGCAAGCAAATTGACTTCGCCCCCTGTAAGTGGCTTCACATTGTAGTCAAGAACTCGCGCGTAGCGGCGGATATCCCAGACAGCTTTGTCCAAGCGAAATAACTCATCCCCAATGGTGTAGTACGGTGTTTCGTAGTACCTAAAACGACCATATGTATCCAAGTACGTAAGGAACTTATGTGTCTCTGAGGACAAACGGACTTCAAATTTCCCCGATTGCTCGAAGGCTTCGAGGAGCTTCGATAAGTCGTGGCTCTTCGGGGCCTTAATCCGATTCAGCACAAGGATGCACTTCAGATACTTCTCAATCGCTTGAAGGCTTTGCCAAAGAAATTGGGGCACAAGTTGCGCACGAAACGACAGGCGAGCGGCGATGTAATCGCAGTCGGCGGTTTCTCGGAACGAGCGTGTCGCAAAGTCATTGAGAAGGATGTCGGTCGTGTTCATGCGCACCTAACAAGTAATTATATAGTTTCTGTATATCATCCCTGCTTGTCGTTAAGCGCCCACATATTTTTGTCTATCCCGCCCCAACCAATAATCCGTCGCCAATTGCTGTGCCTGCTCCTGAGTATCCGCCTTACCCAACAACTTAAGCGCAACAGCGGCCGTACCGATAATCGACGCTTCGGCAAACTCGTCTTCAACCTTTCCCTGCCAGATCAACGCCAGCTGTTCCGGCTCAAGCAGCTCGGGCTTAACATGGCGGTGGGCAAATAAAGCGGGCCAGTTTTCGTCGGACAATTCGCCGTGGTGTACGCTTTGCACCAGACATTCCATATCGGGGTTGCGTTCTGTCTCGCCGCCTTCGCCTTTTAATACCGCCATGTGCGGCTGGTTTAATAGGGCTGCGGCTTGTTGATGTACGGGACGGTAGCCGGGATGGAAGATGCCTTGAATACTATATTCGGCATCAAAAGGATTCAGCAAACGCACCAGGGTATGAACCGGCGAACGTAAGCCCAGTATCGGCCGCAGTTCGATAATTTCATGCAGCTTCGGGCAAAAATGCTCCAGCGATAAATAACTGAAATGCTGTTGTTCAAGTTGCTGTTTGGCTTCGTTAATAGAGCTTGCGCATTTAAGGCCTAAATAGCCGAGCATGTTTTCGGTATACAGTCGGCCTGCGGTGTGGCCGCTGGCTCCGTGCATAAAAACGGTGATGCCGTTTTCGGCCAGCAGCAAAGCCGACAGCAAAAACCAGGGCAAATGCCGACGCTTTCCGGCATAAGACGACCAGTCCAGATCGACTTTTACGGCATTGTCTGCAACATTAAATGATTCCCGCGCCGCTTGGGCGAAACCGGCCAATTCCTCAGGGGTTTCTTCCTTGACGCGCATCAACACCAGGAATGCGCCCAGCTGAATGGGCAGCACCTGATCGGCCATAATCATGCTCATGGCCCGATAGGCTTCTTCCTGCGTTAGCGGTCTTGAACCTTTTTTGCCTTTGCCCAAGATGCGGACGAATTCTGCGAACGGATGTTCGGGGTACGGTGTTTGTTCGTGATGAGTGAATGTCATAAGGTAAATTTAAAATAATGGTCGACTAGCAAGGCGATAAACACGCCGGTCAAGTACATCAGTGAATAAAAGAAAGTTCGCATCGCGGTTTTGTCATCTTTCCGGCGCATCATCAAAATGGCGAAATAAATAAAGCCGAGACCTAACGGCACCACCGCAAGCAAATAAATCAGGCCGCTCATGCCGGTCAGATAGGGCAGCAGGGTAATAATGAACAGCAACAGCGAATACAGCAGAATATGCAGCCGGGTATATTCCACGCCGTGCGTGACCGGCAACATCGGTATGCCGACTTTGGCGAATTCTTTGCGTTTGGCAATAGACAGCGGCCAGAAATGCGGCGGCGTCCAGGCGAAAATAATCAAGAACAACAACAACGAATAAGGATGCAGTTCGCCGGTCATCGCGCACCAGCCCAGCATCGGCGGCGTGGCCCCGAAAGCACCGGCAATAACGATATTTTGCGGGGTCATGCGTTTAAGGTAGACCGTATAGATAATCGCATAACCCAACGCCGACAAGAAAGTCAGCAATGCGGTCAAGGCGTTGACCATGACGATCAGTAATGCCATCGAGATAACGCCCAGTATCGCTGCAAAAACGATGACATTGGCGGAACTTAAATCGCCTTGGGGCAAGGGGCGGTGCTTGTTGCGATCCATCAGCGCATCGGCTTCGCGATCGATGTAATGGTTAATCGCGGCGGCCGAGGCGGCGGCTAATGCAATGCCCAGGCTGCTGTAGATAAACAGGCCGATAGGCGGCATTCCCGGCACGGCTAATAACATTCCCGCAATAGCTGTAAAAACGATCAAGGCGACCACTTTGGGTTTGCATAACTCAAGATAACTTTTCCAGGAGGGCCTAGGAGATTGGCTAGTCATTATTTAATAGATTCCAACTTTTAGTTTAGGGTGCGTTTCCGGTGGAAAGCGCAGAAGTGATGTTGTAGATGCTCCATACTGCGCTGCCGGGCAGGGCATAGGAGCGACGATCGGTTATTGTATAGAATACAGTGAACTATTGATTATTGAAATAGTTGGCTCGGTCAAGAAAGGCCCGGAAGGGAGTCCATGCCTTGAATCAAATATAGAGGCCGCCATTTGGCCATAGGCTTCCCCTGTTCTAAGTTGATAAGTAAGAGCGCATATTGATATGCTGCCGACACCGCGGCAAAATGAACCGCTAGCGTTATGTTTTAACGGATTGAATGGCATGGGTAACTTGTCAATCGCCCGGATCCCGAAGCAGTTAATAATTCATCTAAGGAGCTATGATGGCCGAGCAAGCAAACTATATTCGTTGGTTTAATGAATTAACGATCGACGATGTGCCTCTGGTAGGCGGCAAAAATGCCTCGTTAGGCGAAATGTATCGGGAATTAACGCCGCAAGGCATCCAAATCCCTAACGGTTTTGCGGTGACCGCCGAAGCGTATCGCTATTTACTGGATCAAACGCACAGCTGGGAAGCGCTGCATCAGGCCTTGGATGATTTGAACCCGGACGACGTTGCCGATCTTGCCAAGCGTGCCCGTCGAGCGCGAGAAATAATCTACGCCGCGCCTTTTCCTGAAGATCTTGAACAGCAAATTATCGAGGCCTTCGCTCAACTCAACGAGCAGTACGGCGACGACTTAAGCGTTGCCGTACGCAGTTCCGCCACCGCCGAAGATTTACCGACCGCCAGTTTTGCGGGACAACAGGATACCTACCTGAATATACGCGGCGACCAAGCCTTGCTGGATTCCTGCAAACGCTGCTTTGCCAGCCTGTTCACCGATCGCGCGATACATTACCGCGTCGATCAAGGTTTCGACCATTTCAAGCTGGCCTTATCGATAGGCATCATGAAAATGGTGCGTTCGGACCTGGATGCCAGCGGCGTGATGTTTTCGCTGGATACCGAATCGGGCTTCAGGGATGTGGTGTTTATTACCGGCGCGTACGGATTGGGCGAAAACGTCGTGCAAGGCGCGGTAGACCCCGACGAATTTTATGTGCATAAGCCCACTTTTGAGCAGGGTCATCGGGCGGTGTTAAGACGCACCCTGGGCGCGAAGAAAATAAAAATGGTCTACAGCGAAGGACGCACCCGCGAATCAACCCACAACATTGTGACCTCTGAAGAAGAGCGTAAGCGCTTTTGCATTAACGATGCGGATGCGTTAACCCTCGCCGACTATGCCATTAAAATAGAGAAACATTACAGCGCCAAAGCGGACCAGGCCAAACCGATGGATATAGAATGGGCGAAAGACGGTCTTGACGGTACGCTGTATATCGTTCAGGCGCGCCCGGAAACGGTGGTTTCTCAATTGCGCGGCATGGTGTTGGAACAATACAGTCTTAAAAGTAAAGCCGAGCCGATAGTCACCGGGCATGCGGTGGGCAGTAAGATTGCCACCGGCAATGCGCGGATTATCGATAACGTCGAGCAACTCAATAGTTTCAATCCCGGCGACGTGCTGGTGGCCGATATGACTACGCCGGACTGGGAACCGGTCATGAAAATGGCTTCGGCGATAGTCACCAACCGCGGCGGACGCACCTGTCACGCGGCGATCATCTCCCGTGAACTGGGCGTTCCGGCCGTCGTCGGTTGCGACAATGCCACGACCATGATTAAACACAATAGCCCGGTCACCGTATCGTGCGCCGAAGGCGATGTCGGTAAAGTCTATTCCGGCCTGCTCGACTTCGCTATTAACAGCACCGATTTGTCGGGCCTGCAACGTCCGAAAACCAAGATCATGCTCAATATCGGCAATCCCGAACTGGCCTTTAAAACCAGCTTTCTGCCCAATGACGGCGTGGGGCTGGCGCGGATGGAATTTATCATTACCGAATACATCAAGGCGCATCCAATGGCGTTGATACACCCGGAAAAAGTGCAAGACGCCGGCGAACGGGAACAGCTGAGCCGGTTAACAGGCAATTATGCAAGCGCCGAAGAGTACTTTATTCAAAAGCTATCGGAAGGCGTCGGCACCATTGCCGCCGCGTTTTATCCCAAGCCCGTCGTCGTGCGGATGTCCGATTTTAAAACCAACGAATACGCCACCTTGCTTGGCGGGCGTTGGTTTGAATTCGATGAAGCCAACCCGATGATCGGTTTTCGCGGCGCGTCGCGGTATATCCATCCCGCTTATGCCGAAGGTTTTGCGCTGGAATGCAGGGCCATGAAACGGGTGCGCGACGAGATGGGCTTGTCCAATGTTATCTTGATGATCCCGTTTTGCCGCCGCGTAGAGGAAGCCCGGCGCGTGCTCGACTACATGGCGCAGCTGGGTTTGACGCGCGGCGAGCAGGGACTGGAAATTTACGTGATGTGCGAGATTCCCAATAACGTCATTCAGATCGACGCCTTTTCCGAACATTTCGACGGCTTTTCTATCGGCTCCAATGACCTGACCCAGCTTACCTTGGGCGTGGATCGGGATTCCGCGATTCTCGCCGAGGATTTTGACGAACGCGATCCCGGCGTCAAGGAAATGATTCGCCTGGCTGTTGACGGCGCGCGGCGTAACGGCAGACATTGCGGACTTTGCGGCCAAGCGCCGTCGGACTATCCCGAGATGGCGGAATTCCTGGTGGAAATCGGCATCGATTCGATGAGTTTGAATCCCGATACCGTATTGCAGACTACACAGCGGGTGTTGGAAACCGAACGGCGTTTAGGCAGATAAGCGGTAAAATGCCGGTAGAGTCATAAAGTTGTTGAATCCTCACAACCAAGACATCTGCCGTAGGGCGTGTCCTACGTATACTGAAAGACGCTTGTCCTTGCAACAAAATCCCTGTCGAAACGTTCCAATTTTTGTATGTTGGGCTAGAATGAATAATATAAAATTTTTGGATTTATAGCGGAGAGGACAAAATGAACATGAAAAATTACCGCCTGTTTTTATTGGGCTTTGTAACGGTCTCATTCGTTTTGCTAACCGGGTTTCAAAAGCCGGCAGTTCATAAGAGTTCTGTCGCATCGGCTAACGAAAAAAAAGTTAAATACCACAAAAAAGCCCTTAATAAGCTTTCCGTAGCGAGCGCCGATAAAGACGCCGAACTGCAAAAAACACTGGATCTTAGTCTACCGTCCGAAAATGTCTGGCTGAAGGTTGAGCCGGGCAGGGTAGGGCAAGCCGAAGCGTCAACTATGTTTACGACTGAAAAGAAAAAGCCGCGGCCAGTCTATTTAGATGGCAAAATGTTGATGTCGCAAGAACCGGAAATGGATAAACAAAAATCGCTGGACGGTGCCGGAATCGTTATCACCCTGAAGCGGTGAGTGTTAAAACGCCCTTAAAGATCGGTAATAAAAACGCCCTTGACCGGGCATTTTTTTTGCCTTCGTTATCCCATCGATGTTCGGGTGGCGTCAGCAAGACGGCCGGCCGGGACGAAGGCGAGCTTGCCCCGATCCAGCGGACACACGGCTAATTTATACTCATTGAGTTCACATGAGAAAGTAAATGCTCAGACCTAACCATGTCAGAAACAGTAGCGGCCAAGGAAGCCAGGGCTGCCGATAAACTATGCGTTCTTGTATTTCATCATTATCCGACTCAATCGATTGCCCCTTATGACTTGATATTTTCTTGAGTTTGCTGCGATGGTTTTTGATTACGCTGTCCGTGGTTGCCGCCACGGCCAAACTGGCGTCGGAATTACGCCTGTTGCTGTACTTCATACTATGCCCGGCTCTAAAATGAATATTATGCCTATAAGTCGCAACAATCTGACCTGTGAATTTGATGTGAAAGTAAACTCGCTGACCCAAAAATTATCCGCCGAGCATTTATTGCAGCATATGCCGGTGTCGACTTTCGTATTGAATGCCAAACATCAAGTGGTGATCTGGAACAAGGCTTGCGAGCAATTGACCGGCCTGAAAGCAGAGGAGATGATTGGCTCCGATCAGTATTGGCGCGGCTTTTATACTGAAAAACGGCCTTGTCTGGCGGATTTGCTGCTTGACAGCACTCTCGGCGAAGTCTCCAGTCTTTATGAACAAGCCAGCGACTTTACGTCCTATACCGATGTTTGTCATACCGAAAACTGGTGCCTGATGCCGGATGGAAGCAGGCTGTATTTGGTCATCGATGCCGGTATCATCAGCAACGAGCGCGGCGAGGTGGTGGCAATCGTTGAAACCCAGCGCGATCGCACTGAGCAAAGACTGACGATGCAGGCGCTGACCGAGAGCGAACAGCGGATTTCTTCGATCCTGGATTCGGCGATGGATGCCATTGTTACCGTTGACCAGCAACACTGCGTTACCCTGTTCAATATGGCGGCGTCCAGAATTTTTCGTTGTGCTCCCGACTTTGCGATCGGCCAGCCGGTCGATCGTTTTATCGCTCCGCATTGCGACAAACTGTTCAAACAATTCATCTCTTTCAATAATATTGGCGCCAAAACCCAGACTTGGGCTCCGGAAGGACTTAGCGCTCGCCGAGCCGATGGCGAAGAATTTCCGATCGAAGCCACTTTTTCGCCGTTTGAGGCGGGCGGTCAAAAACTCTGTACCATCATCCTGCGGGATGTGAATGATCGTCGTCTCGCCGAACAGAAACTGGATCGGCTGCAACAGGAAAAAGGCTATCTGCAAGAGGTCGTCAACGACGATCACAATCCGGGCGATTTTATCAGCGGCTCCAAGCTGATGAGAGCGGTAATGGATCAAGTGCGGATGGTAGCCCGCACCGATACCCCGGTGCTACTGCTAGGCGAGACCGGAACCGGCAAGGAATTGCTGGCTCGGGCTATCCACGATTTCAGCGACCGCAACGCGGCAATTATGGTCAAAGTCAATTGCGCGGCGCTGCCTGCCGAACTGATCGAGAGCGAATTGTTCGGCCATGAAAAAGGCGCATTCACCGGAGCCACCCAGCAGCGCAAAGGCCGCTTCGAGCTGGCTGATGGCGGCAGTCTGTTTCTGGATGAGATAGGCGAATTGTCGCTGCCGGCGCAAGCCAAGCTATTACGGGTATTGCAAGAACAGGAATTCGAACGGGTGGGCGGCAGCGAAACCATTAGCGTCAATGTGCGGGTGATCGCGGCTACCAACCGCAATTTGTCCGAAGAAATCAGTTTAGGGAAATTTCGTTCCGACCTGTATTACCGGCTGAATGTGTTTCCTATCGAGGTGCCGACGTTAAGGCAGCGGGTCTCCGATATTCCATTGCTGGCGCGTTTTTTTCTGGACAAATACGCCAAAAAACTCGGGAAACGGCTCGATGATATTGCTCCCGCCGGTCTGGAACATTTAAAGGCATACCACTGGCCCGGTAATGTCCGCGAATTGCAGAACGTCATCGAGCGGGCGGTGATTTTATCTCAAGGACCGCTGTTGGAAATCGAGCCGCTGTTGCCGTCTCGCGGCCATACTAAAACGCAACCCGAGCGATTGCAGACTTTAGAAACGGTTGAACGCGAACATATCTTACGCACCCTTGAAGAAACTGCGGGTGTTATTTCCGGTTCGAAAGGGGCGGCGGCAATACTGGGCATGAATCCGAATACGTTGCGATCACGGATGTTAAAGCTCGGGATAAGCGGAAAAAATAGCTAAAGTTTTGGAGTGCAAGCTTCGCCTAAAGCGCCTACTGTTGGTGTTTGCAAAGCAGGCGGAGCCTGCACTCCGGCTTTGAACCTTGGCTGAAAACTTATGCTCGTGTGCGTATTTAACCGGCATCGATTCACTATATTTCGTAATTTAACGATATTTAGTTATTTTGTCGTTATTGAAATTCTCCTCGTTCACTTGGTATTTTCTATCAACCGTATGATTTTATAAGCGTTTATTGGCATGATTCAGTCTCGGCATGGCTATTGCATTTGACAGGGTAACATTCTGTTCTTGCAAGTCCGCAGAGATTTGAAATCCATGCTATCAACCGACCAAAATACCCGAGCTGCCTGGGCCACCTTAACCCATGACAGTCTTAATAATGCCCCGTTCGTCAAACATGCGCTGACCGGCGTACAGTTTTTCTTCCTCAACTTCGGCTTGCTGCTGGGCAACATCCTGGTGTTGTTCAACACCGGCGCATTTGCTTCCGTCAGCCTACACGCCACCGGCGATCTGGGCGTAAGTCCCAGTCACGCCGGTTGGATGCAGTCCTACTATTTCATCAGTCTGGCCTTGGCGCTGCCGATCAGTTCCTGGTTGGCCGCTGCTGTCGGCGAAGTCCGCTTGTATCTGGCGGCGATGGTCGCGATGACGCTGGCCTCGTTGCTGTGCGCTGTTACCGGCGATCTGAACTGGTTTTTGTTTGGCCGGGCGCTGCAAGGCTTTTTCGGCGGCTTAACCATTCCGCTGTCGCAAACCCTGCTGATGCGCGAATACCCAGAGTCCGCCAAATCTTTCGCGGTGTCGCTGTGGAGTATTGCCGCGCTGAGCCCGTTCACGCTGGGCCCTGCCGCCGGAGGTTGGATCGCCGATCACTTGGGATGGCGCTGGCTGTTCTATCTGAATGTGCCGCTGCCGTTGCTGGCGGCGGCGCTGGTTTGGGCTTTGTTGTTCGATAGGCAATCGCCGCAACGGAAAATGCCATTCGATGTCGTGGGCTTTTTGCTGCTGGCCGCCGCTCTGGTTTGCTTACAGACCGTGCTGAACCAAGGCCAGGATGCGGACTGGTTCAACTCGACCGGGTTGATCGGCATGACGCTTGCGGGCTTGCTGATGTTGGCCTACTTCATTGTCTGGGAACTGGCGGAGCGTTCGCCGCTGCTCGATTTGCGGCTGTTCGCCCGGCGCAATTTCGCGATCGGCAGCGTCATGCTCAGCGTAAGTTTTATGTTGATGTACGGTTTGTTGTCGGTGTTGCTGGTGCGCTTGCAGGCGGTGGCCGGTTACACCTCGTTTCTGGCCGGCAGCGCGTTATTGCCGCTGGTGTTCCTGTCCAAGCCTGTGGCCAGCGTGATGCACCGGATTGTGCATCGTTTCGATGCCCGCTTGTTGGTCAGTTTAAACATGCTGCTGTTTGCGTTGTATTGCGGCTTGAGCAGCCGCTACGACTTTTTCGGACGCGGCGGTTGGTTTACGCAGCCGTTGTGGTCGCAGGTGTTAGAAGGCTTTTGTCTGGGCGCATTGTTCGTGCCGCTGACCACGTTGTTTCTTTCCGGCCTGACGCCGAGACGGCAAACCCAGGCGGTGGAACTGGGCGGTATGCTGCGGGTGTTGGGCGGCAGCGTCGCTTCGCCATTATTGGGTGTGTTTTGGGAACGGCGCGCCGCTTTTCATCAAAGCCGGCTGATCGAAAGTTTCTCACTGCATGACGGCTTTGACGGTGAGATGGTCGAACGATTGCATAATGCCGGGCTGCACGGCCAGCTGGCAGCCGCTAAGCTGGCAACGGTCGCCAATCAACATGCTGCGATTCTTGGCTTGGACGATACTTTTCGGTTGGCGGCTTGGCTGTTTCTGGGTCTGGCGGCGATAGTGTGGATTGCTCGGCCGGTCGGGCCAAAGCTGGCGGTTACGGTTAAGGAGAGTCATCGTTTAGCCGCGCTGGAAGATTTAATCGAGGAGCCATAGTCATGTTCCTGTTTAACAAAACTACGCTACTGGCGGCGGGACTGTCTCTGTTAAACGGCTGTGCATTAATACCGGAGGACGGAACGCGAGCCAAACTGCTGGAAATGCCCAGCCTAACTCAAACCCTGAATGGCGATGCACAAGCCGAAAAAATTGTCAGGGAATGGCCGAGGACGCAGTGGTGGCAGGCGTTTCACAATGCCGAATTGAACCGGCTGATAGAAACCGCGCTGAAAGACAGCCCAAGCCTGCATGCCGCAGCGGCGCGTCTGACCCAGGCGGAAGCAGTGGCCGATTTTCAGGCCGCCGAGATGCTGCCCAGTATCAGTGCCAGCGCCGAATTTCATCAGCGCCGCTTTTCCGCCACCGACTTCTATGGTCCCAACGGCGGCAAGACTTTTACCGGCGCGTACATTGATCCGGCGGTATTTCGTTATCACCTCGATCTGTGGGGCAAGGACAAGGCGGCTCTGGACGCGGCATTGGGAAAGGAGCGGGCTCAAGCTTCCGAGCTGGCGATGGCGCGGCTGTTGTTGAGTACCGCCATCGCCCGCAGCTATATCCGGCTATGTTCGGCCGAGGAAGGCATCGAGCTGGCCCACGACCTGAGCGAGCAAGTAGCGGAAAAAAGGCAGCTGGCGCAACTGCGGTGGCAACGTGGATTGACCAGTCAGGATTCGGTTTATGCCGCCGAACAGCAACTGGAAGCAGCGCGGCAGCGCGAAACCACTGTGCGCAGCCAGGCGCAGGTATTGCGCAACCGGCTGGCGGCGCTGGTCGGGCAGGGGCCGGATTGGGGAAAAAACATTCATGTTGGCGCGATCGAAGTTGCCGGACATTTGCCGCAGCCGGAATCGATTTCATTGGGTTTGCTGGCGCATCGTCCAGACGTGGCGGCGGCATTGTGGCAAGTGGAGACGGCCGCGCAATTGATCAAAGTAGCGAAAACCAATTTTTATCCGGACATCAATTTGGTCGGTTTTGCCGGATTGCGCAGCCTTAATCTGAAAGATTTATTCCTGTCCCATGGCGCCAGCGTGGCTTATGGCATGGGGCCGACTGTTTCGCTGCCGATTTTCGAAGGCGGGCGGCTGGAGGCGGAATTGAAAAATCAACAGGCGGCTTACGATGCCGCCGCCGAAAGTTACAACGGCACATTGTTGGCCGCGGTGCAGCAAGTCGCCGACAGTCTGGCCGAATGGCGGCTTACGGTGGCGCATGATGCCGCTCAGGAACGCGCGCTGGAAGCTTCTGAGGCTGCATCGGAACTGGCCGGAAAGCGTTATAGAGCGGGTCTTAGCAACCGCGACGGAATTATCGAAGCCGAAGCGGCGTTGATTCAACAGCGATTGACCGCCAGCGAACTGCGCAGCGCCCATCTGCTGGCTGCGGTCGGTTTGATCGAAGCACTGGGCGGCGGATATGAAAACACAACGATGAGAGTGTCGAGCAAGGTAGGACACAATGACTGATATACAAACCAAATCCCAACGTCATTTCGGATTTTTCCTTTTCCTCGTTCCCACGCGCCGCGTGGGAATGCAGTGCAGGACGCGCTGCGTCCCGTATACGCCAGAGGCTGGGCGTGATTCTCGGCGCAGCGCGCCTTGACTGCATTCCCACGGAGCCCGTGGGAACGAGAGCGTTCTAAAATTAACAATAGGTAGGCAACCATGACTAATACCCAAACCAAACCCCAGCGCCACTTCGGCTTCCAGAAGCACCAGCAGCACCGGGGTTACCGGCTGCTGCTGGTGACTGTGGCCGGGTTGCTGGCAGGACTGATTTATCTATTTTACTGGTGGAGTTTTGCCAGCCGTTTCGTGGTTACCAACGATGCCTATATCGCCGGCAACCTGGCTCCGCTGAAGGCGCAAACCAGCGGCACGGTCGTGGATGTGCGAGTCGATAACACGCAGTATGTGCATCAGGGCGATGTGCTGGTGCGCCTCGACGGATTGCAGGCGCAAATAGCTCTGGAGCGGGCCGAAGCCAATCTGGCGGACAGCGTGAGGCAGATCGAAACTGCATTCAGCCAGGCCGACATGCTACGCCAGAAGCTGGCTGCCAAGGAGGCAATCTTGAATCGCAGTCAGCGCGATTTGGCTCGCTATCGTAGCGTGGCTGGCGACGGGGCGGTGTCGGCCCAGCAAATTGAAAATAGCGAATTTCAAGTCCGTGAGTTGGAGGCCGATGTCCGTCAGATTCGCGCCGAGTTGGGAGGTGCCGAGGCGCTGATCCGGAACACCAGTCCGGCCGATAACCCGAAGGTATTGCAGGCGGTCGCCGCGCTGAAACAGGCTTATCTGGATAACGCCAGGCAGCAGATTGTCGCGCCGGTGTCGGGTTTCGTCGCCAAACGCACCATCCAGCCCGGCGAGCAGGTTCGCCCGGAGACGCCGTTACTGGCTATCGTGCCGCTGGATTATTTATGGGTAGAGGCCAATTTTCTGGAAAACGAGTTAGCCGATGTGCGGCCAGGGCAACCTGTGGAAATCACTGTCGATCTGTACGGTTCCGATGTGGTTTATCACGGCGAAGTGCAGGGTCTGGGGGCCGGTACCGGCAGCGTGTTCGGCCTGTTGCCGCCGGATAACGCTACCGGCAACTATATCCACATCGTCGAGCGGGTGCCGGTCAGAATTGGGCTGCGAGCAGAAGAACTGTCGGCCAACCCGCTGCGTCCGGGGTTGTCGGCAGTCGTGCGGATCGATACCGACCACTCAGGGCGTTCTGTATTGCAGCCATTGACCGCTACGCCCGTTACTGCCTATAAAACCGAAGTTTATGATCATCAGCTGGATGGAGCCGAGGCTTTAATTCAGAAGATTATTGATGGAAATCGGCAGTCAGTCGAAGATCTAGCCAAAGTCGGCCGGTAACATGCGCTACCAAGCCGGTTAAAGCAATCGGCTATGAGCCAGGCAACGTTGAGTGAAACATAGTAAGCAGTATGGTAAAATTGTCGGTCATCCCGGTATTAGTAAATAACAATATGTTTTTAAAAGATTTTTATAGTATTCATAATGGCAGTGTCAGTATTGCCGCCGAACAAGCCAGTATGTTTGCCAAAGAAGTGGCACATGATTTCAACCCTTTACACGATGTTGATGCTAAACGTTTCTGCGTGCCGGGTGATTTGTTGTTTTCGCTGGCATTGGAGAAATATGGCCTTAGCCAAAATATGCACTTTATCTTTTCCGGCATGGTCGGGCATGACGTATTGTTGAACTTTCCCTACACAGATGCCGAGCAGATTGATGTGAACGACAATCAGGGCAAAGCCTATTTGCAGGTCGAGCGCTCGGGAAGCGTTAGTCGGGATGCCGTATTGATTGAAAGCTTTATTCGCGATTATGTGGCTTTTTCAGGGCAAAATTTTCCCTATGTGCTGGTGCCGTTATTAGCCCAGGAAAAAGTTATGTTTAACATCAATCGGCCATTGGTCATTTACGAAAGCATGACCCTGTCATTTCATCATCTTGATTTTCGGCAAGCGTCCGTGGAAATGCTGGAACCGAAGATGGAAGTCAACGGCAAACGCGCTACGGCTTTTTTACACTTTCAGATCAAAGCGGACGGGGATATAGTCGGCACAGGCTTTAAAAAACTAGCGATTAGCGTGCCGAGTGACTATGAAGCTGAACCGATGCAGGCATTTGTCGATGAATATCTAGCCAGGAAAAACGATTATCTGGATAACTTGGCGGTGGCCAGTCAATCTTGATTTATAGTTTCTGATAAATAGCATCGAGCTCTTAATGGTGGTGGGTTAAATCTGTAATTAAGCGTGAATATCCAAGCCAAACTCAACCTTGTTAATCACTGATGTTACGCAGTCATCACTAAATTCGGTTATTCTGTGCTCATGAAAAAAGCAGGCTTAGAGTTATACACAGATTATTTGATAAGCACGTTTGGATCGGCAACCGCCACGGGATTATCGTCGATGGTGGAGGGTGATGTGAGTCATGACCGAGTGACGCGTTTTTTGTCAGAGCGCGAATATACGTCGCGAGATTTATGGCGCCAGGTAAAATCGACAGTTCGCCGGATAGAGCGAGAAGATGGCGTATTGATTTTCGACGATACCATCCAGGAGAAGGCCTGAACGGACGAAAATGAGGTGATGTGCTGGCATTTCGATCATTGCAGCGGGCGTTCGGTACGGGAAATCAACTTACTACTGAAATTCTCTTTTTTAATCTGGTATTTTTATCAACTGTATGATTTTGTAAGTGTTTTTGGCATGGTTTAGTCTCGGCATGGCTATTGCCATTGACAGAGTAACATTCTGTTCTTGCAAGTCCGCAGAGATTTGAAATCCATGCCATCCACCGACAAAAATACCCGAGCTGCCTGGGCCACATTAACCCATGACAGTCTTAATAATGCCCCGTTCGTCAAACATACGCTGACCGGCGTACAGTTTTTCTTCCTCAACGTTGGCTTGCTGCTGGGCAATATCCTGGTGTTGTTCAACACCGGCGTATTTGCCTCCGTCAGCCTACATGAGACCGGCGATCTGGGCGTCAGTCCCAGTCAATTGCATGCGTCCAAGTAAAGCATGGCGGTTGCAAAGTCGCTTTCGTCATCGGGGTTTTTCATCATGGCGGATTTTAAAATTGTTAATTTGTCTTCCGTCGGTTTGAGGCGTTTGTTAATGGCATCAAGTTCGGGGCCTAAGGCTTTTAATGTGGCTTGATCGTGATGCTGATGGGCTATCAGAAGTTCCTTCTTGATTTTTATTTTTTCGCATTGATCCATGTGCGATTGCTTCATCAAATCAATGGCGGCTTCCACCTCCGCGCTGTTGGCGGCAACAGCTGCGGAGAAAAAAAATCCAACGGCAACTGCCAAAGTAAAAAACAACTGTTTGTGCAGCACAGCCTTCTTGTGAAACACAGGCTCTTGCAAATCTTTACTGTGTTGAATAATAAACGCTTTGGATTCGGCATTTTTATCTTTCATAATGGTTTCCTTGCTTCAACATTAAAGCTGAGTTGAGCAGCTTGTCTGCTCAAATGAAACTTATGCCCTTTGGGTATAAGGATTTTTTCATGATCGCCTGCCCAAACTGGCTAGTGGCTAACGATAATAACTTGCCCGCTAGGAGCGATGCACTTTACCACGGCAATTATGGGCTTTAAAATAAAGAAAACTGCCGCTGTTTTCCCAATCGAAACTTTCATTAAGTTCCGCATTCTTTTCAACTGGGAATGGCGTATTGTATTCGCCCATGTCGGTTTTAGCCGAATTTGGATGCAAAATCAACACGGCGACTTGCTGCCGCTAGAGTCCATAGGATGGGCTGACAACAGATCGTAGCTTCGAAGCCCTGGATTCCGCAAACTCCTTGCTACTTGTTCGTAAGCCATGTTGCCGCTGCGCTTGGTTCAATACCAATATATGAAAGAATAATGAGTATCACAGACACTACCAGCCATGCCTTTCCGGAAAAGAACATTGTAGTCCTTGCTATGAAAAACCAAACCCCTGAAGTGGTCTACTAAACTCATACTGTTTCAACTCGTCTATAAACTCTATGAAGAAATAAGTTTAGACGATTGTTTATGAATAATTTTTAGTGTGATTGCCCTGGTTAACTACCTAATTTTTGAATAGTTTTTCAACTATTTCACTATAATTCGAAGTTTGCGGAGGGTTATTTCTCAACAATATCATTGGAACTAGACCGACACCATTATAATGAAGGCCATTGGCAGTAATTAAATAGTCGGTGGTTAAAACTAGCGCAGAACCATTGGATAACTCAAAAATATTCTGCTTTGAGCCTTTGCCATAACTTTTCTCGCCAATCGAAATGGCTACGTTGTTTTCAGCCAACGCTACGCTAAATACTTCTGCTGCGCTCGCTGTGTCATGATCTTGCCAAATAAATAGTTTTGAATGGAAGTATTTTTTAATTTTGCTGCCGTGGTAATTAAGTTTTTGTATTTTACTTTGTGCTGTAATTAATATGTTGCCTTCCGGTACAAACAAATCAGCACATTCCAGCGCGGCATAGAAATCGCCGCCAGGATTGCCGCGTAAATCGAAAACTATCGCTTGTTGTAGCGGTAATTGGTTCATGGCTTCGATTAACTCAAATTTAGTTTGTGATGAAAAAAAACTAATTTTTACCACCACAATATTATTAAGCCGATTGTGCGATACACTTTTTATTTGAGTATCGGATAAACGTGCAATTACTTTTCTTGGTTGAGTGTCGGCAGATGCAACTAACAATTCGACCGGTGTGCCTGCTTTGCCACTTACTAAAGATGCTAAAGAAAAAAATGCTTTTCCCGTAACTGTTTGACCGTTGATTTCCAATAATCGATCACCATTTTGAATACCGGCTTTTTCGCTGGCGCTACCAAGATACGGAAAACATAGAATTTCGCCATTAGCTTGTTTGCGCAACTCCATGCCTAAACCAACGTAGCTTTCTTGTTGTGCGGCTTTAAATTGCCGATATTCCTCAGGGTTTAAATATTGTGAATACAGGTCGTGCTGAGAAAGAAAGATCTGTAAGCCAATCTCAGCAATCTTTTCAGCATCAATGGGTTGATCCAAAAAAATGGCACGTTCTTGCAGTATTTTCAGTGCCTCTGTAAATGCTATCGACGTTTTAAGATTGATTTGATCGCCGGCAATAGCAAATTGAGCTATCAATACGATAAAAGCAATGGCTAATTGCCGGATAAAATGATGCCAACTAAAATCGCGTTGTTTTTGAACTAAATACACTATCAACTTCCGTATTTAGTGCATACCGATTTCTAAACGGGTACGAATTTCTTTCTGGAGCCTTTCGATTTCCTGTTGTTTTTTTTGTACTTCCGCTTCAGTATTTTCCGGAGCTTTTTGTACGTCGTTCATACGCTTATCTAATTGCTTAATATATTTAGACGGTTTTTTCTTGGTTTTTAATTTTTGAAAATTAGCCGAAAGACTATTTAACTCCGAATTCATGGACTGACGCTGCATTTGTAATGTTTGGCTTTGGCCAAGTAAACCTTGATTTTGACGTTCCAGTTCAGATAATTGCGCTTGTTGCTGTGCAATATTGGTTTGTTTTTGTTGATTTTGATCGCGCATGGTTAATAGCGCGCTTTGGCAACCGAAAAGGCTTACTAGAGAAACGCTCACTAAGCTAACATAAAATAATTTCATTTAACATCTCCACCGGATTAGATTTTTTGGCTAATGGACGCCAAAGCGCGGTTATTATCTTTTAAGGTGGTTAATTGCGCTTGTAGCTCACCAATTTTCTTATCTAGCAACTCGACGCTTTTAGCCGGTTGGTTGGCTTTAGCTGCAGCTAATTGATTAATTGAATGAGATAACGCATCTTCGCGTTGTTTTTCCGTGGCTAGCTTTTGCTTAACCGACGTTCTTTGCGCGGCTAATAATTTATTACGCTCTTTTTTATTTTTTATGCCTGTTTTTATTTTAGAGATATTATTTTGAATATCACTAATTTCTTGTGTCAGTTGCTGGTTATGATTTCTGGCTTCTTGAATATAACCGTTTAATTCATTTTCTTGTTTGGTTAGCAATTCATTTTCACCAATCACGCCATTGGCATAAGTACATCCGGCAGCGCCCCCTAAGGCTGCGCCAAGTCCGCCGCCAATCGCCGCACCTTGCCCACCGCCAAAAATTGCACCAGCGCCCGCGCCTAATGCGCCGCCTAATAAGGCTCCCATGCCACAGCCTTCTGTTTGCGCTTGTTGTTGGGGAGTCATATTTTTCATGCCTGGCATTTGGGCGCATCCAGTGGCGGTAACAGCAAAAGTAATAGCAATAACGATTTTTTTCATTTTGAACCCCAGTTGATTAGTGACAGTTGATGATGGCTTTAGTTGCTTTAAACGGATGGCGCAAACACTAACAAAAACAATAAAATACTTTAAGAATTTAACTTGATCGAGTCGGCTTCTGGAGGTAAGGCTATTGCCCTCGGCACCCCTGCTGTTCCCACGCGCAGACAGAGCTGCTTACTCGCAAATGACTCGACGCCCGGTCGGGATGCCTTACGGTTTCCCTAAGCGGGCAACCGTAAGGCCATCGGCCTTTCTGGGGCCACTCGGCCTTCGCGTGCTTACGCATCGCTCTCCTGGTCTATACCATAAGTCATTGTATATAAATAAAATAATATGTTTTTTGTTAAGATTGTTTTTTAAATCTTAGACAATTCGGTACAGCGAGTAAATGTTTTTCTTAAAAATTTCTGGATTTTTTAAGGCGTTGGCGCTTAAACTTGTCGTTAGTCAAAGCTCGTGTGTTCTTCGCTAACCAAAGGTCAAAAATGAAGCATTCGATTAAAGGTATTATCTACATTGCTTTTTTAGCGATTTGTTTTTTATTTCCTATTGCTTATGCTAACAATCAACCAATATTGCGGGCAGAGACTTGGTATTTATCTACTGATAAACAACAATTGGATGTAGTGGTTAGCTTACCTGGCAGTATACCGCCGTTAGTTAAAGAAAATTTTAAATTGCGTATCAATGACCAAGATGTCACGCAAGCCGATTCATTTGTCAATTTTCAACAATCGGGAAGAGACTTTAGTTGGTTAATTTGTATTCAATCAACCAGCGCCTTATCCGAACCATTTATAAAGTCAACACAAGAAGCGTTATTCTTGCTAGCCAATAAGCAAAACTTGAAAATGGATTTATTGGTTTTTGGTGTCGATACGGATAAGTCTCGTGTATTTGAAAATACTCAATCTTTAGCAGCCGCCATAAAGGGTTTAAAGCCATTAAAAAAACGCAATACTAAATTGTATCAATCATTGATATATGCTATAGATTTTTACAAAGATGCTGCGGATAAAGAGTATGATTTTCCAAAGCGTAAAAGAATGCTTGTTATTGCCGATGGTCACGATGAAGAAAGTATTGGCAGCTATAAAAATGTTATTACTCAAGCGGCTGATTTAGGCATTGCTATTGATACCATCAGTATTAGGCCATTGCCAAAAGTAACCGGCAATGTTATGTCATTAGAGGTTTTGGCAAAGGAAACCGGAGGGTATTTTTCCTCCGCAACGGCTGAAACGGATTTAGCCAATGCGATAAATAACGTCTATAAAATTATTACCGAGACTCAAACAGTTGTTGCTTCGTTTAAATATAAATCGCTCGTTAACCAACCGGCAAAGTCAGCGGAAATTGTTTTGCAGTTACCTTCGGCTGAACAAAGATACTTTTTAAATAATCCTCAAAGTATTCCGTTAGCTGAGATTAAATCAACTGATCAGGGCTTTCCTATCCAGCCCCCCCCCGTATCTCAACTTAATACTTTTATTTTGACCGCCATTCTAATTACATTGATGGTCGGCATAGGTATTATTTGGTTTGTGCGCGATAAAGTACTAACTATGCTGCTTATGATTAAAGCTATGCTATTTAATAAACGTGATATTCCTACGGGTGAGCCTCCAATAGATAGGCGCAAAACCTTTGTTAGCAAACAATCGCCAGCAAAAATAGGAGGCAATGGTTTTTTATTAACTGGAAATGGGATTGTGGCGCAAGTAAACAAATCTATCTTCAATATAGGTTCTGGTGCTGGCAATGACTTAGTTATGACCAACGACAGTTTTATCTCGTCTAAACATGCCGCCATTCATTACACTAACGGAAGCTATTATATTTCTGATAGAAACTCTCGAAATGGAACCTTTGTAAACAATATCAGGATACAAGGCTCAGATTATGAATTGAGCTTTGGCGATAAAATAAAGCTTGGTCAATCTGTTTTGGAAGTTAAACCAATTTGAAAAACTCGTTAGATACTATCGACATTCGCATTACTAATAAAAAAGAGGAACAATAATGACAACTCAAGCTGGACAAACCGGAAATCGCTGCGCGAAAGGGCATAATATGGATCCGACATGGACAGAATGCCCTTATTGCCAAGCAGAAACCAGCTCTAGCCAAAATTCTAGAACGGAAATATTATCTAATTCGGCTGGAAGTGGGCGCGCAACACAAATTCATGTTGGCGGCAATGGAGGGGGTAATGGAAATGGTGGCGACGGACAAACTGCCGTTATGTCAGATAATAATCCATCGCCTAATAGTTATCATTCGGTTGCCGGTTCTGGAGATACTCGGCAAGTTTTAGGTTTTCTGGTTACTTATTCGCGCGTCTCTATGCCTTGGGGCGATTATTATCCTATTCGTTTAGGCAAGAATTATATTGGCGCAGGCAAAGTGGGTAATGCGCCGGGCGATCCTAGTTGCGACATTATGGTGCCTGAAGATCAAAGAATGTCGTCCGCCCATGCGCTTATTCTTTGTCGGCAAGGCCGCCAACCAGATGAAGTGCGTTTCGATTTAATCGACCAGCAAAGCAGTAACGGCACTTATATGAATGGCGATTTAGCGTTATTGCAAGGCGTAACACTCCCTAATTATGCAAATATAGAAACAGGGGATACTGTTTGGACTTTTATAAAAGTTGCGCCGTAAATTATCTTTTCTAATTTCGTATATTTAATGGGGGGCAATAATGGATAAAGATGTAATAATGGTTTTAGGGGTTATTGGGCTTATCATAATAGCAATTGCGTCTCCTTTTCTAAGACGATATGTAAAACATATAAAATTTTTTGGAGGTGAAGTAACGTTTCGCGATGAAATTAGCGACGCTATCAGTCAGCTAAAAAAAGCAGGAATCAATGCCGATTTTAAAGAAAATCTTTATTCTTCGAGCGATGATGAAAATGCATTGAATAATGTATTGAATCGCGATGCCATTATTGACAGACATTCTTCTTTAATTCAAATAATAAAATCTTTGGCAGATACTAGAAATATTTCTTTTTCAGAAATAACAGAAATCATGACAATAATTGATAAACTACTTGCAGGAAGGGTTATTAATGTGGAATTAGCAGGCGGTATTCGTTCTCTATGTACATTTGGCGAGGATATTCGTAATGAACCAAAAGCCAAAATTGACTTAATGACCACAAGAAAGTATCTTGCTTATGTTGATGCATTGATTTTAGTGATTCGAGAGTTAATAAAGCCAATCCCACGGTTAATATCAAATCCACAGACTAGCACTGATATAGCCAGACAAACTCAAGTTGGCATGCCTAGTTTTCCAAACCCAGAACGAGGACGCCCTGTTGCAACCCTTTCTTGTCAATCCGGAATTTTACAAGGTCAGCGCTTCCCAATCGAAAAACCCATTTATCGACTAGGTGCAAATTCTCAAAACGATTTAGTCATCAACAATGACAAATTTGTTTCAGGGCGTCATGCTTATATCAGCTATGAGCAAGGCAGTTTATTGTTATTCGACGACAATTCAAGTAACGGCACATTTTTAAATAACCGAAAATTAGATAAAGCCCCCATGGCACTAAAATTAGGCGATGAAATTAGATTGGGTAATTGCACGTTTAAACTCATCTAAACAGCGTTTTATTTGAAAGGAAACGGTATGGATGCATCGACACAAAGTCAATGGGAAATCGGCGCCCGCTCGGAAACCGGCAAACGCGAAGAAAACGAAGACCGCATGAGCTCGATTCGTATCGGTAACGACAGGCTTTATTTAGTGGCGGACGGCATGGGCGGACATAATGCCGGCGCATTGGCGGCCAAATTAACCGTTCAAGGCTTGGAAGCCGGAATGATCCGTTTTTTGCCAGAACTTCAAGTCAAAGAAGCCATCACCAAAGTCTTTAACGATACCAACCAACACGTTTACGACCAAGCGCATTCGAATAACAAAGCCACCCATCACATGGGTTCAACCGCAGTTATGTTATTAACGCGAGATTTTTGGGCGTATATCGCCCATGTCGGCGATAGCAGGGCTTATTTATTTTCCAAAGGTCGCTTAACCCGTTTAACCAAAGATCACTCCCTGGTGGAGCGTATGGTCAATGCCAATATTTTAACGCCCGACCAAGCGAGAGTGCATCCGCAAGCCAATGAAATCGACCGTGCTATCGGCCACCAACCGCAAGTTGAGGTCGATATTGCCGATCCTTTCGAATTAGCGGAAGGAGACGGGATTTTATTGTGTTCCGATGGCCTTAATGGCTACATGAGCGATAGCGCTATTGAACAAATCTTAAAATGTTGTCCGAAAACTCAAGAGGCGGTTGATCATCTTATTCAGCAAGCGCTACTCGCAGGTAGCGACGATAATATTACGGTGCAATTTATTCGCCGTCGCAATCAAAAAAAAAATAACTTGATTGGCTACATTAAAAATGCGCTTCCTTGGAAAATCATTGTATTGTTCTGTCTTGTATCGGTTGGCATATATGGTTTGTTGGCTTTATTTAACACACTGCCAACCCAATCGACAGAAAAACCGGTCGCAGTGGAAAACATAGATTCTCCGGCAACACAGCCATTTGATGCCAATCAAGCAAATCAGCTCACAGAAGTGAAAAATGAGCTATCAAATTTAAAGGCTGAATTTGAAAACTTAAAATTAGATGTTCGCCAGTTACGGCAGCAGCTTGCTGCACATCAGGCAAAGAAAAGCCAGTCGCAGACGAATTTTAAAAAACGACCTAAAAAATCGCCGCAAATGAAGCACTTTGACAAAACACAGAGTCAACCGGAAAATCTCCAGCCAGAGAATAACAATCATCATTAAGCATTTTTATGGATATGCATATTAACGCTCTGTAAAAACCATCGCCGCGATGCCCGCAAATATGGCAATCACTAACAGTAATAACCACCCGCGCTTAGATTTAGAGCCTGAATTAGCAAGGAAACCGTCATTATTCGTTTGCATTAATTGCTGCATAAATGCACCGCATCCCGGTGGGCGTTTATAAGGTTCTTTCGCTAGTGCGCTCATAATTAAATCATTCAAGTAACCTGATATTTCGGGTCTCAGCTTGCGGAGCGGAACAGGCGTATCGTTCACATGTGATTGGCGAACATCAAAATATGTGCTGCCGCTTTGAGGCGATTTGCTGGTAAACGGCGGATCGCCGATTAATGCTTCGTAAAGCACGCAGCCTAAACTATATACGTCCGACAAATGGTCGATTTGCTTAGGTGTTTTAATTTGCTCAGGACTCATATAAAACGGCGTGCCGACAAATTGCCCCGTTCGCGTTCTGCGCTTTTCACCTACTGCCAAGGCAATACCAAAATCAATCAAATGCGCATGGCCTTGTTTATCCAACAAAACATTTGAAGGCTTAATATCGCGGTGAATAATGCCTTGGCGATGCGCATAATCCAAAGCCGACAAAATATCGTTAGCAATATTTTTTGTTTGATTAATTTCCAAGCGCCGATTCGGTGCCTGATGAATTAACTCTTCTAAAGAAGTACCTTCGATGTACTCCATGACGCAACAGCTAGCACCATCATGCTCAAATGCATCGAATATTTTGACAATATTGGGATGGTTTAATCGAGAATGCCGCCTGATTTCATCAATAAACCGGCTTTTGAATTCAACGTCTTCTAGCAAATCGTTACTAACTGATTTAATCGCAACAAATACTTTATTGAGATCGTCCCAACCTCGCCAGACAGTTCCCATGCCGCCTTCGGCAATGGGGTTAATCAGCACATAATGTTGTATTCGTAATTCAGGGTAAAAATTCATAGTTGGTAGCTGAGATAAAATACGGTATAAACTGCAATCTAACATTTTAAGTCAGGACATCATTATGAGTGTAGGCACAATACTTGACAATACTTATTTAATTGAAGCAGAAATAGGCAAAGGCGGCATGGGCATAATATATCGCGCCCGACATAAATTAATGCCAAAATTGTTTGCAATTAAAAGCTTATTGCCGGAATTAGCGCCTAATGAAGAATTAAGAGAGCGTTTTTTAGCAGAACTCAATACTCATTGCCAAATGAGCCATCCTAATATTGTTCAGGTGACACATTGTTTTAACGAAAAGGAATCGCTTTATGTAGTGATGGAATATATCGCCGGAACTAGTTTAGACAAGCAAATTAAAAGCCTAGGTCACTTATCCGAAAAAGAAGCTTTAACATTACTGCGTCCCATCGTAGAAGCAATAGGACATGCGCATCAAAAAAACATTATTCATCGCGATATTAAGCCTTCGAACATTTTGATCGATGAAGATAAAAGACCAAAAGTTACCGACTTTGGTATCGCGATTGTCAGTAATGTCCGCCGCATTACCAAAGCAACAGGGGTACCAATTGGCACTCCCCACTATATGAGCCCCGAGCAAATTAAATCGCCGCTGACAATCGATCATCGTAGCGATATTTATTCTCTAGGGATTTTGTTATATGAAATGTTAACAGGCGATGCACCGTATGACGGTGAAACAGAATTTGCCGTTCAAGATCAGATCGTTAACAGTCCTACGCCCAATCCGCGCGCACAATATACGGATATTTCCGACGCAGTGGTCAAGATTATTCATAAGGCTATGGAGAAAGACCCCGCCAAACGCTTCCAAAGTTGCGCGGAGTTTATCAAAGCAATTGACAGGTTAATTAATCCACATCTTTCGCCTTGGAAAATCACTGCGATCAGCTTGAGTTTAGCTATTTTCCTTGGTTTTGGAATATATATACTGTTTCCTGAGAAAGTTAGAGAGGTGATAACAGAAGTAAAGGTGATTGATCCAAAGCAACAGCATGAAACTGCTTTTGCTATGCTACAAGCTGCTTCCGAGCAAGCGCTCATTTTCTGCGCAAAACGCAAAGAATTACCCCTAAAACAAAATAATTTAACTATTGCTGAACAAAACGGTTATTTTGATTTGGTGGGTAGTTATAAAAGTCAGGTTCACGATATTGAAATGACGATGCAAGCTAGTTTCACTAAATATGCCGATTTTGTCGGAAAATTGAGATATATTCCTGCTGATATTGTTGACTTTGAGTTTGATAAATATAAAAACTCGTTATTAGAAACAGATAGAGCCGAACAAATACGTAACGCAGAATTTGTTTTGAAAGCGGTAAAAGCAGAGTATACGGATATTGAGTTGGCATGCCAGTAAACGTAGGGATACCTCGAAAACCGGCACCCATGAGAAAATAGTCGCATCATCCATTGGATCCTAAAGCCCATGATCGGGTCATCAAGACCCGTGGCTAATCTTGTGATAGTGTCGCTATTTTTGCGAAAGCTTGTTTTGGGCATCCGAGCCCAAGCAAGCAGCAAAAAAATACGCGACAAGTTATTGTTCCAACGGCCCCGGGCGTCCTGCTTCTCTCGACCAACACCCAACCGGGGGGGCTTACAAGTGTAGATTTTTTTCATCCTCCAGCTCCCAGCGTAGTGGGAACAGCCCAGTCTGTGTCTTCGATCTGAGGTAACACAGGCCATGCTTCCGGTCGTCCGGGCTTAGTCGGAAGCAGTTGGTGGTTGAGTAAGGCGGCGACAATCAAAGACCAACCGCGTTGGAAAATGCCGACCAGCCGCCAACGTTTACCGCGTCGCCTTGCCGCACCTGGAAAGGCGGTCAGCGGAATGTCCAGCAGCTGATCGTCCTGAGCTTCCGCATCGCCGCCCACGGACAGCAACCACCAAGTCGCGAGGGCAATCGCCATCCATAACCGTTCGGCACGCGCCGGATCGATCATGCGTGTGTGTTGCCACTGCCAGCCGTTGCTTTTGCTGTACTTGAAGCCCCGTTCGATCCAGGCGCGCAATCCGTATCGACAGGCATCGGCGCTTTCGGGCGGTAAGTCGGTCAAGATCAGCCACGGGTCTTGATGCCCCTCGCCCCAAAAGGCTAACAGCGTGCAGCGCAGTTGTGTTTTCGAGCCGCTGAAGGCGATACCGCGACCTTGCCAACGCATCCCCGGCTTAGGGCAAAAGTCCTTAAATGGCCGCCAAAGCCGCTCGCCTTCGGGACGGAACGTGCCGCCGACATTGACGCGCAAGAACGGATGCCAACCCAAGTCGACGATAGCCCGATACAGCCACTTCGCATACAAACCGCGGTCCGTCAGCACGATGACCGTCCCATCCCGTGGCACCCGTCTTTTGAATTGAGCCAACAACTTCAGCCATTCCGGCTTCCAAGCGTGTTTTCGTTGCGCCTTCAGCACTTTCCACGCCACCGGCACGGCACAGCCGCGATAGAGGACGCTGACAGCCAGCACGACAAAACGATCACCCAAACTCGTCGCGTCCAGCGCAATCGCCCATTGCTTACCTTCCCAACCATCCAAAACCCACGCCAGCCAAGGCCCCCAACAAACACTCACGTCGAGTTCTTCACGCTGGTCCCCCGCTTTAGCATCGGCTTCCCGGTAAGTGTCGCGCAGCCTTTCGCGCACGGTGTTGAATGATTGATTCAACAACGGCGCCAATAGGTGAGCTACGGCGCTCAAGCTGCACGCTTGCGGCTTGCTCAGTGTCGGAAAGCGCGTGACAACCGTGTCGATCCATTGGTAAAGTTCAGGGTGGCGAGACATGGCGGTACCTCCGGTAAACGGATGTTGTTGACACCCATCAATTTACCCGACTGGCGTGTCTCGCTGCCGTTTTTTTAAAACCTACACTTGTAAGCGGGGGGGGGCTGGTCATCGTTCTCGCAATGACTTTACGCGATGTCGGAAAGCCTGCATTTTCACTACGCAAAAACACGCTCCGTGAAAACACATGCACTATCGCTACCGGGGGCTAAAGAATCTTCACTCCGCTTAGGCTACGTTTCCAAGATTCTTCAGCGACCGACTTACCGCCTGAAAGCGCCGACGCCTGTCGATACGGTTTGCGTGCCTGGAGCGAACGGGGCTTCAAGTACAGTAAAAGCAACGGCTGGCAGTGGCAACACACACGCATGATCGATCTGGCGCGTGCCGAACGGTTCTGCAAGGCGGCGCGGCAAACGTTGGCGACTGGTCGGTATTTTCCAACGCGGTTGGTCTTTGATTGTGGCCGCCTTGCTCAACCATCAACTGCTTCCGACTCAGCCCAGACGACCGGAAGCATGGCCGATGTTACCTCGGATCGAAGACAAATCCGTCGCATAAATTTAACCAATGAGGCGACAACTAGATTGACAATTTCCGACCATAAGTAGAAGGTTTAGTTGCTAAGCATCACATCCACTCGCCGAAATTGGCCTAGTCGTAGCGCTTCAGCGGCTTGGCTCTCCAGATGCTGGCCTTCCACCGTCTGCATAACACCATCCCACCCATACAGCACATAGCGGCAAGGCCTAGCGGCAGCATCGCCGAAGGTATCTTGGCGCTCGGGATTGACATAAACCAGCAAAGTTGTTCCCAATAAAGCGCAGGCCGCGCTGTCCGCTGGCAAGGCTTCTTCAAAACCGAACGGATTAACGCATTGCTCGTGCATTGAGAAAAACGTCTTCGACAGGACCGGCACGGGTCTAAACAGCAACTTGCCATCCTCGAACACAAAGGGAGTCGCCCCCAGGAAAAGATGAGTCCAAAGGTGCAAAAATTCCACCGTCGAGCCGGAAAGGCGGGCCACGCAGCCTCGGCCATGCTGCCGCGGATCAATAGCGAAACCGCTGCTGACCAGGAAGCTGGAGTTTTCGATCGGGTTGCGGCCGTATTCCATCGGGTCGCGAAAAGCCACCAGCAGTTGTTCTATTTGCTCGTAAAACTCCTCGATTAACCCGGACCGAACCATTTCCAGCACGAACTTGTAATGCATGTGCAGAAAGATGGAACCGTTCTCCAGCCAGCCGTAGTTGAATACCCCGATCCGTCCCAGTTCCAGCGCATTTTCCCCGAGCGGTTCATTGACGCGGTACATGCCCAGCTTAAGGTCGAACAATTCAGAGTTGCGCGCCGCGTCGTATAACCGCCGGACTTCCGCCGGTTCAGCGATGCGTAGGGCATGGACGAAACCTTCCAGAAACAGCGGTATCGGTTTTTGCTTGAGGTGGGTTACAACCGCCTTGCCGTCCGCGATTTCCCGATACTGCTCGGCCTCATAGGAGAAATAGGTGACGATGCCTTCCGGCGTCCGCGCTTTGTCTATCGCGGCATCCAGATAGTTCGAAACCGTCGCCAGGAAGGTTTGCACTGCGGCAACAGAGAGGACCTGTTCGGCACCGTCAAAGCCCAGGAACACCTTTTTCCGATAGGCTTCCTTTTGGGCTCCGCTTTCCTGCCAGAATAGATCGGGCGTCAGGTTGGGGCGGTTTAACAGCGCTTCCAATCCGGCGATAAAGTCCGTCAATTCCGCCGGCAGGGAAAATGAGCTATCGACATCGGCCAGGGCTTTTAAGGTAAAGTCCGTCAGGCGCTTGAGTTCGATGGTTTCATTGACCGAAGAGCCGAAAATGCCGGGCAGGCCGTTCAACGCATCGCACCAGCCTGGGCGGTCCGCCTCCATTTCTATGCCTACGCCGAACGGGTCCAGCGTGGACAGCTTGTTGGCGATCAGCGTCAGAGTTTTTCCGAGCAGCGTGGTGTAAACGATGTCGCCGTGGCCGTTTTGCGAGCGGGCTTGGTGGCGGCGACGGCTGCGGGAGTTGATCAGGGCTTCTTTCTCCGGGCTGCCTTTCACTGCACCGTATTGACGAACGCCGTTGGGCGTGACCACGTATTTTTGCGCACGGGGCGCTACAAAATGAGTGGAATCGAAAAAAGTGTAGGTTTGATCAGCGAATAAGCCGGACAGCCGGTCCGGAAAAATCGCCGTGTAGCTAATCAGCAAATCCACCAGATAAGTCCAGTGATCCGACCAGTAGCCCCGGTCGAATTCGGCATCCTCGACTTCCTGCGCTTGCGCCAGAATTTCCTTGATGACCGGCTCCGGGTTTTCCGCGCCTTGAAGTACCTGCCAGAGTTCCGCGTATTTAAACTCTCGGGACAGCAGTTGTTCCAGGCCTGCAAACCGGGCGAAATGATGCGTAAGGGTTAGCGGCGCATCCACGACAAAACGCGAGTTCCGCAAAGAACAAGGATTGTAGCCGTCCGCCTGAACCAGATTGAAGAAATAGCGAATATTTTTGGCATCCAGCCCAGGATCGAAAAACAAATCCATCCGGCGGTTTTGCAGCACATCGCGAAAATCGCCGTTGCCTTCGGAATACGGCGTATCCTGCAACAAAAAGTCGTTGTAATCCCGTTCCAGGTCGCCGTGCTTGCGCCCGAACAAATACAACTGCGCACCTCCCGGCACTTCCCTGGGAAACCCGCCGCGCAAACCGTTGTCCAGGTAACATTGTCGGGCATGGGCATCGAACAACGGTATGGCTGTCGCGGTAAAGATTCGTTGGGTGATGCCTTCAATCAAGCGGCGGTTCGTTTCCCGCTTGGCTTCGAAGTAACCTTCTTTATCAGCTTCCGCTATGAATTGTTCAAGCATCGATTGCGATTCTGCATGGCCGTAAAAGCCGTAAAAGACTTGGCTTTGTCCCGGCTGGAGGTCGATTGTCAACGCCTGGAAAGCCGACGGCGTTTGATTGCCCATCACCTGGTTATCGAAATCCAGGCCGTCATTGGAGAAAAATCGCTCCGGTTTGGAGAAATCCCCGGCCAAGCCGAAAATTCTCTCCGCATCCACCAGCACTCGGGTGCGTTCGCCGTTCAAAAAACCAGCGAAGAAATTGCAGGCGATCACCGGCTCCACTTGCGGGCTGTCCGTAGGCCATACTTTCAGCCGGTAAAAAGGCAAATTTTCCTCTACGCCCTCGACTCGCATGAAGGCTTCCGAGGTTCGGCTCATGAATTTGAGTATCCATTGGTTCATGCCAAAGGGCAGCACTTGAGGCAAACCGTCGACGATTTCTATCTTTTTAGTCTGCTTGGATGTATTGGCGATGGTGACACGCCTTAGCAATCCGGCCACGGGCGCCTCGGGCAAGGTGCATATGTCGGCCCGGATGCTGAAGCCCAACAGAGGATTGACCTCTTCGACACCGACTTCATGGGGCGTGACGTAAAGGCGCTGTTTGACCTCCGGCTTCGCCCCGCGTTGGAAAGGCTCGTGGGCCAGGATTTGCTCGCCATCGGTAATTTTCAGGAAAGTCCTGAACCCCCGTGACGGCGTCAGTTGATAAGCCTTGTCGGCAGGAAAAAACTCCAAAAAGGCCCCGTCTTTGTTGCGCACGCCAAAACTGGCAATGGCCTGGCCTCGGTTGACATAAAAAGCCCAGGCCGGACGGCCCATTGTACCGGCGATGCCGGGCAAAAAACTGGCGAAAGGGGCGAGGTCGTTGTACTGGTCAATGACGAAGCAATTATCGTTGTCTAAGGCATGGTAGGTCTGGTTCACGGGGTTGCACCATTTGAGTTGAGTATTGAATCGGCGGTTTTGGGCGTAGGGCAATAGCTAACGTTTATAATATTTAACTGATGTTACGCATGTACCTAATAAAAAAAAGCGTAGTCCACGAAAGGCACAAAAAGCACGAAAAAAGCAGGGTACAGAAATAATAAGTAAAGCCCATCGTCAAGATTAGAAAGATGCACATCGTTAAGCTGCGAAACATAAGCCCCTCTATTTTTTCGTGTCTTTCGTGCTTTTCGTGGACAATGCGTAACATCAAATATTTAATTGATGTTGTGCGCGGCCCATACAGCCGCGTAAAGCGCGCGGTATGTCCTACACACTGTTAAGGCCATCCGGTAGGTATCAGTAAAATCAGCCAATCCACTATGCTTGCCCGGTTTGCATAGTGCAATGAACATGTCGGACCGACAAGTGCCGGTCGAGCATGGGACGCCGCAAAACCCAAACACTGTACGCGCAAACGGCTATCCGGTAAATACCGGACTGTTGCGGTTTTTGACAATGCGAATTGCCGATTTGATGTTGTCATTCTTTGGCAATTGTTGTTTTGAAGGTAACCGGACGATGGAGGGCGCGGCTGTGGAAAATGCCGGTATGTTCCGGGGGATTAAATCCGCAGCTAGACCCTGCGGAATTTACTACGTATACTTGGATAGGCTTGCTTTTTAAGGTTATAAGCCAAGAAAAAGAGAGGCCGGGTGCAGGGAAGAATTTTAGATAAGGTAATCGTAACGTTTAAGGCTGGTGATGACGTTTTTGCATTCAGGGTACAATTCCAAAATTAATCTATCGGCGAAAGATATGCTTGAAATAAGTCAGGAAATCAGTCGAAATTTTACGCCATGTTTTTCAAGTTGGATGCCGGAGCTTGTTGAAAAAATCAGGCTTTCGCCAAAGGAATTGTTGGATATAGGCGAGGAAATCGGCCGGGATTTCGCACCCAAAGCGTCCTGCAATACTCCCGAAGTCACTCTTTTACCCGTCGACCCCGGACATCTCTACGCCTATTGGAATCTTGGCGGCAGCCGGGAAACCGCTACGCCCGATAACGGGCGCAAGGACCTGCTCACTTTAAGAATCTATTCGCAGCCCGATGAACAGAGGACGGCAATCGAAACCCTATCCTGGTTCGATGTTGCCATTGATAGCCCCAAGACCCGGCAACAAGTGTCACTGCCCAGCCCGGTTGATGACACGGCTTATTCAGCAGCCATAGGCAAACGTTGCGCCGATGACAGCTTTATTGAATTTGCGCACTCGAACATTATTCATGCCCCTCATGGAGCGACGGCGTGGCGTCAAGACCATCAAAACTCCACCGATTGCCTGGGCAAAAACGCCTCAGGTCAAGGAATCAGCAAATAAGCGTGATGACAAAAAGCTTACCTCGATCTAATAACACGCAAGGATTCCTGAGTATTATTCTTCACGCACATCTTCCTTATGTGCGACATCCTGAGCATGACAGTTTTTTTGAGGAGAACTGGCTGTTCGAAGCCATGACCGAATGCTATCTGCCGCTGATCGGCGTGCTTGACCGCTTGCTCTCAGACAACGTGGACTACCGATTGACGCTATCTTTGTCGCCGACGCTGATGACCATGTTGCGCGACGAGTTGCTGCAAACGCGTTACCTGAAATATCTGCATAGTCGGCTGGAGCTGGCCGAAAAGGAAATCATCAGAACCCGCAAGCAGCCGGAATATCAAAAATTAGCGCGGCTCTACCGCCGTTTTTTTCTGAATGCGTTAAACACTTACCAAGAGCAGTATCAAGGTGATTTATTGGCGGCCTTTAAAAAGCACCAGGCCACCGGCAAGCTTGAATTGATAACGACGGCCGCGACTCACGGTTTTTTGCCGCTGCTCAATGTCAGCGAAACCGCGGTCCGCAATCAGGTCAATACCGGCATCGCTACGTTTAAAGCCAATTTCGGCCATGCCCCGAGCGGTTTTTGGCTGCCTGAATGCGGCTATTATCCCGGCCTGGAAGCCGTGTTGGCGGATGCCGGGATTGACTATTTCTTTGTCGATACCCACGGCGTTACGGATGCAACTCAGCAGCCTCGGAATGGCGTTTATGCGCCGGTCGATTGCGGCAACGGTGTCGCGGCGTTTGCCCGCGATCCCGAATCGTCGCGGCAAGTCTGGAGCGCCAAGGAAGGCTATCCGGGGGATTTCGATTATCGCGAATACTATAGCGATATCGGTTTCGAGCTGGACGCGGATTATATCGCGTCCTATATTCTCGATGGGAAAACCCGTATCAATACCGGGATAAAGTATCATCGCGTGACCGGCGACAACCTGGCCAAGGAAATTTATAATCCGAGAAAGGCACTGGCAAAGGCCTATGAACATGCTCAGGATTTCATCGATAAACGGCGGCATCAGATTGAGCGGCTCGGCGCTATCGTGGACAGGCCGCCGATCATAATAGCGCCTTACGATGCCGAACTGTTCGGACATTGGTGGTTTGAAGGAACTCACTGGCTGGAATGCGTACTGAGGTTGGCGAGCGAAAACAGCCATGGCGTTCAGTTGGCCGGCTGCGGCGATTATTTAAAACAGCAGCCGTCGCCCCAGGTCGCTACGCCTGCCGCATCAACCTGGGGCGATCAAGGTTATTCCGGTTACTGGATAAATGAAGCAAACGACTGGATTTACCCCTTGCTCCACAAGGCCGAACAGGAAATGGAGAAACTGGCGCTCGATGTGCGGGGATTAGCGCTCACGCCTTTGCAGACGCGGGCTTTGAATCAGGCGGCCCGGTCGGTTTTACTTGCGCAAGCTTCCGATTGGCCGTTTATCCTGAAATCGGGGACCACTATCGATTATGCGAACAAGCGCGTTACCGATCATCTGGCCCGATTTAACTATTTGCACGACAGTATTCGCAAGAACAGGATCAATGAGCGTTACCTGACCGCTTTGGAGATCATGGATAACATTTTCCCGGACATCGATTTCCGGGATTACAATCCCTCAAAAGCAGGGGTGAGCTCCAAACCTGCTAATGTGCGTTAGATGATGTATCGTTCTTTCTGACCTGTTTTTCAGGACAGCAACCACCGGAGACACAACGGATGAACAAAATCCAACTGCTGTATGTTGAAAATGTGATTACCCGTAAAAAAGCGGGCGCTCAGCAGACGTTGAGTTTTTTTATGCAGGTGGAAAGCATCAGTTACGACAAGCGGATTGATGTGGTTTGGTCGGGTGAAGACGGCGTCTGGCAAACTTTGCCTGCAAGCTATCACAGCAAGTTGGAACACGATAAGGAGTACTGGCAGGCCCGGATACATTTTCAGCTTGCCCCGGATAAATCGCTGCCCGGCAATATCCGCTTCGGATTGTGTTACCAGACTGCTAATGCCGAGTACTGGGACAACAATCAAGGCTTAAATTACTCCAGCCAAGCCGATTCAGGCATCAAGGTGGCCGGCGCTGTACCTGTCTTGAACATCGACTTTACAAACAAGCTGGACGACGGACAAAAAAACGTTCCGATCACGGTAGCGGTGGACCGGTTCAACGATGCCGACAAAGTGACGGTGCATTGGACGACCGATAACTGGCGGCACGCTCATAAAACCGCTTGTCATTTCAAAAGAAACTACTGGGACAAAGTAGCGCTCAGCAACGCCAGAAATCCCAATCAGTACGGCGTTGCAATCTGGAAAGGCTGGCTTAGGATCGGTCAGGCGTTCCGCTTGCAATACAGCATCTGCGTCGAACGCAACGGCCAGGTTTTTTGGGATAATAATAACGGCAAAAATTACTCGCTTAGCCGCGAGCCGCTAAAGGTCTTGATTCTTAACCTGCATTGTTACCAGGAAGATAATCAGGATTATAAATTTTCCCAAATCGCCAAGGCGATTAACGACCTGAATGTCGATGTCGTTTGTCTTCAGGAAGTGGCTGAACTTTGGAATGACGGGGCAGGGGATTGGCCGTCCAATTCCGCCGGAATCATTAACGATCGTCTGGCTATGCCTTATCATATCCACACCGACTGGTCGCATCTGGGTTTCGACAAGTATCGCGAAGGCGTTGCCATTTTAAGCAAATATCCGCTGCTAAAACAGGATGCCAGATATGTGTCGGACAGTGAGGATGTCCACAGTATTCACTCCCGAAAAGTGGTCATGGCTCAAATTAAAGTGCCTTATATGGGGCGGGTGAATGTTTTTTCGGCGCATTTAAGCTGGTGGGAAGACGGGTTCGCCGGGCAATTCCAACGCTTGTGCGAGTGGGCCGAGGCTAAGCAGTCGGCGCATGTCAACGCCACTTTATTGTGCGGCGATTTTAATATTGCGGCAGGATCAACGGGCTATCATCTGGTGGTCGATGGACACCAATATGAAGACCAGTATTTAGCGGCCAATTCGCAGGGCGTGTTCGAAAAAATATTCAGGGTTAACGATCCGTACTGGCAAAATTATTTGAGCGACGATTATCGTATCGATTATATTTTCTTGAATAAAACCGGCGAGCTACAGGTTAGTTCTGCGAGGGTTTTGTTTACCGAGCAGGATTATGGACGGGTTTCCGATCATTGCGGGTATTTTATGACTTTTGAGCCTAAGGAATAAGGTAAAGGGCAGGAGTGCAGGCTTCGCCTGCAAGTAGGTGAGGCCTGCCCCGTTTTTACGCAGCGCGGTCATCGTTATACACAAGTACTGTGGCCGGACGGGGTTTGCAACCCCGTCCGAAACGTTTGACAGATGAAGATATGGCAGTAGTTACTGAAAACGGTAGGGACGGGGGTGCAACCCCCGTCCCGCTCTGGGGGTTTTTTCCATTCACCCTTCGACAGGCTCAGGACGAACGGAAAAATCCTTAACTTAATGACAGTGACTCGCCGGGTGGGAACGATACCAACCCATACTTAACACATCCACGGTCTTTATCATGGAGATAAACCTATGCAGATAGCTGAACACTATGCCTGTGGCCGGACGGGGTTTGCAACCCCGTCCGAAACGTTTGACAGATGAAGATATGGCAATAGTTACCGAAAACGGTAGGGACGGGGGTGCAACCCCCGTCCCGCTCTGGGGCTCAGGACGAACGGAAAAATCCTTAACTTAATGACAGTGACTCGCCGGGTGGGAACGATACCAACCCATACTTAACACATCCACGGTCTTTATCATGGAGATAAACCTATGCAGATAGCTGAACACTATGCCTGTGGCCGGACGGGGTTTGCAACCCCGTCCGAAACGTTTGACAGATGAAGATATGGCAATAGTTACCGAAAACGGTAGGGACGGGGGTGCAACCCCCGTCCCGCTCTGGGGCTCAGGACGAACGGAAAAATCCTTAACTTAATGACAGTGACTCGCCGGGTGGGAACGATACCAACCCATACTTAACACATCCACGGTCTTTATCATGGAGATAAACCTATGCAGATAGCTGAACACTATGCCTCGCCGACTCATGGAAACCTGGGCGGTTCTTTTCAAAGAGTGAATGATTTCAATGACAAATTCTATATCCGCTGGGGAAAAATAGATTTTGATGTGTTTTACGGCGTTCAGGCTAATGTAAAAGTTATTTTAAAGGTCTACCGCGATGCGGTCTGTGAAACCTACATAGTCGATACCGATGCCTATGATATTCAATGGGATCGCCACAAGCGCTGTACGCGGGATTTTTACATACACCCGTTTTCCACTAACTTCGGCCAGATTAACTGCGTCAAGTTCGCTTTTATCGTGCATCTGGATGAGCGCTCCATAGCTTCCCATAACGAATATATCTTCATGGACTGGCAGCAGCTTCAGAGCGATCGGCCGCAGTATCGAAGAATTACCGGAGATTGGTCGACGCCCAGCAGCTATCGAACTTATGAGCTGAACCCCGGCGAATTGCAGAGCGATGCGGATTGGTACAATCATCATTTCGAAGCTTTGCAGCTGGTGCCAAAATTCACCAAAGGGCAGCAGCACCATCCTTATCATCCCAAGCGTTATATTCACGACCTTATCGACAAGGTTATCCGTTGCAAGCGCGACAATCCGGGGCGCTTATGCACGATAAAAGTCAGCGTGGATTGCATTGACGACCATGACTTCACTACCCACTTGCTAAGCGCCAGCGAGCAGGGCGTTTTGGTGCAGTGCATCGTCGATTGGCGGAAAATGACCCTGACCAACAGCCCAAATTATGCGCGCTTAAAGCGTTCGCGGATTGAATTGATCGGCGTGTTTTGCAGTCCCAAGCATCATCTGATTGAAGTGGAGCCGGATATGCACACCAAGTTCATCATTTTTAATGACGAGGACAGCATACTGGGTTCATTCAATATCACCTTCGACCGCTGGTGGGCTAATTGGGAATCGGGGATGACTTTTCATTCCAAAGGCATTTGCCGACTGCTGGATAACATCTTCCAAAGCCAGCGCGGCGGCGTCAATCAAAGATACGGCATCGATCCGTTGAGCCATTTCAACCTGCTGTACACCTTCGGTCGGCACGTTATGTTGAACGGCAAGCCTTATCGCCCCCATCACGCGATATTGGCCGAAATCAACCGCGCCCGCTATTCGATTAAAGTGTCGTTATTCCTGATCGGCGAGTTACTGGGCGATCATCATGACAGCGTGGTCAATGCGCTGATAAACGCCAAAAACCGCGGCGTCAACGTGCATATCCTGCTTAACGGGCATTTGGCCAGACAGGGGCGTATCGGCGTGGAACGGCCGATGGCGGAAGAGCTGGCGCGTCCGTTGCTGCCGACCGTCGATCGCTTAAAGCATGCCGGTATTGCGATAGGCCTGGTTTACGGGCAAGACGACCATCCGGTGCCGTATTCGCCGATTCATTCCAAGTATTGCATTATCGACGACTATATCGTCATTGAAGGCAGTTTCAACTGGTACAACACCTCGGTTTTTTCCCATGACTTGCTGGTTGTGGCCGCCAATTACGAAGTGGCAAAGCCTTATCTGTATGAGTTTGAGCAGATACAGCGGTCATTCAGGGTGTATTATTGAAATTATTCATAAGCTTCAATCTTCAAAAGCTGCTCCACACTGACAATTTTATAGCCGTTTTCTTTGGCAAAATTAAGCGTTTGTTTTAAGACCTGGATAGTCTTATCCGAGGTGTCATGAAACAAAATAATAGCGCCCGGTTTTATTTGCGTCTGTACGCGCCGGGCTATGATTTGGGCGCTGTCGGACGTTGTATCGAGCGAGCGGATAGTCCAGCCGATGATGTTGTAATTCAAGCTCTTCGCGGCTTTGGCAAGATTGGGCGTGGTCACTCCGAAGGGCGGCCGGAACAGTTTCATGCGTTTGCCTATGACGTTGAAGACGCTCTCCGCGGTCTGGTTCAGTTCGTTCTTGAAACCTTGCAGGTTCTTGAAATCCACATAAAAAGAATGCGTGTAGCTGTGGTTGCCAATGCTGTGTCCTTCGGCGTCGATTCGCTTTAAAACGCTTTCATTGCCCCGGATGTTTTTTCCGATGACGAAAAAAGTAGCCGGAGCATTGTGTTGCGCTAATGCTGACAGCACCTGCGGGGTGAATTTCCGGTTGGGTCCATCGTCGAACGACAGGGCGATTTCTTTTTCCGAAATAGTCGCATGGCAGTAGGCGGGGGCATGAAAGTTGGATTGAATGTTGGCCGAACCGTAAATGATTAATGCCAGATAAAGGGCGCCGGGCAGTGCCAGCCAGCCTGGGCTGATCCCAAAAAACAGGTGTAACAAGCCAATAGCGCTGCTGGCGATGATGAAGCTGTTGCGGGTCGATTTAAATGTCATTGGATAGGTTTGCCGATCTTGCGGGGGCGGGTTGGCGTGATTTAACGGGACAAACCAAGTTCGTGGGTGCCGGCCTTGGTTTTTGTGGGGCTATATGTTTAAGGGCTGGGCATGAAATAATGTGAATGACTTGCCTCGTGCCGTAAGTTTGCGACCGGAGTGCAACTTGCTCATGTTATTTCATGCGAGTCCCTATGTTGAGGGGGTATGGTTGCCGTTACAGATGACTATATAAAGTCATATATTGTTTGGCGCTTTTGCTCCATGAGTAGTCTTTTTGCATGCCATTGGTTTGTAGTTGTTTCCAGGTTTTAGGGTGGCTGTACAAGATAAGCGCGCGTTTAATAGCTTCCATTAACGTGCCGGGACTGGCTTCGTTGAAAACAAGACCCGTTGCGGTATTGTTGCTTAGCGAGTCTGGGAGGGTGTCGACGACGGTATCGGCCAGGCCGCCGGTTTTTCTGACGATGGGGATGGTGCCGTAGCGTTGGCTGTAGATCTGGTTTAAACCGCAGGGTTCAAAGCGCGAGGGCATCAGGAATATATCTGCGCCCGCTTCAATCATATGTGCCAGCGTTTCGTCATAGCCGATGGTGATCGATATTTTGTCGGGATGGCTTTCGGCAAAGTTATGCAAGCGCTGTTCAAAACCTTTGTTACCGCTGCCGAGCAACACAAATTGCAGCGGGTGGGTCAGCATCTCGGGCAGACAATCCAGGATCAGGTCTATGCCTTTTTGCTCTACCAAACGACTGATAAGTCCGAATACCGGAATGCTTTTGTCAACGGGCAGGGATAATTGTTCTTGTAGTGCGGTTTTATTAAGCAGTTTTTTGTATATCGTAAAGCGATTATAGGTTTGACTGATGTTGGCGTCGGTTTCCGGATTCCAGTGGTCGGTATCGATGCCGTTGATGATGCCGCTCAGGAAGTCTTTTCGGTGACTTAACAGGCCTTCCAAACCATAGCCGAACTCGGTTGTTTGGATTTCCTTGGCATAGGTCGGGCTTACCGTGGTGATGCGATCGGAATAGATCAGGCCGCCTTTAAGGAAAGACAGCATGTCATGAAACTCGATGCCGCCCGGATTCCAGAGTTGGCCGGGCAAGTTTAAAGAAAGATAAGTCGTGCTTGGAAATATGCCTTGATAAGCCATGTTATGGATGGTGAAAACGATAGCCGGACGGCTGTATTCCAAGGACAGCAGCGCCGGGACCAACCCGCTTTGCCAATCGTTGCAGTGGACGATGTCGGGTTTCCAGTCCAACCAGCTCCGGTTCATCGCCACTTCTACCGTGACCCGGCAAAACAGCGCGAAACGTTCTGCGCTGTTCGCCCAGGGCTTGCCGTGTTCGTCAACATAGGGGTTGCCGGGAAAATTAAAGAATTCCGGGCAATCGACCAGCCATACGATGACGCCGGTGCCGGGCAGCCGGGTTTCCAGAATGTTCACGGCATAATTATTGACATAGACGGTGCTGAGGTAGCGGACTTCTTCGGTTGTTTTGATGGCCTGATAATTGGGCATGATGATGCGTACATCTTCACCCAGCTCCGATAACGCCTTGGGCAAGCTGCCGGAAACATCAGCCAAGCCGCCGGTTTTAATTAAGGGATGGGCTTCGCTGGTGACAAAAAGTATTTTTTTCATTGTTGGTTGTTGTTGCTTTCTTGATGTTATGCACTGTCTACGAAAGTACGCAGGCCGGGTTAGCGTAGCGTAACCCGGCAAGCCAATCTCATACCCGTTGGGTTACGGCGCAAAAAGACGCGCTTAACCCAACCTGCGATCTATAATTTTAAAATCACTGCGCCCAAGGGCGGCAAGTTAAGACTGATTGAGTGAGGCTGATTCATCCATGCGGTGGGTTCAGACAAGGCTGCGCCGTTGCCGACATTGCTGCCGTCGTAATAACCGGAGTCGGAATTGAATATTTCCGTATAAGTGCCTGCCAAGGGTACGCCGATCCGGTATTGCTCACGGGTTACCGGGGTAAAGTTGAGCACGACAATCAAGTCTTCATGCTCGGTTTTGCGCCGATAACTGATGATGGATTGTTGCACATCATGGCAATCGATCCAGTCAAAACCCTGATGATCGAAATCATGCTGATATAAAGCCGGGTGTTTTTTATAAAGGTTATTCAGATCTTTTATCAACGCTTGCACGCCTTGGTGATGCGGATAGTCCAGTACGTACCAGTCCAAGGCTTTGTTGAAGTTCCATTCGGTGCCTTGTCCGAATTCGCAGCCCATAAACAGCAACTTTTTGCCGGGATAGGTGTACATCAAGGTGTAAAGCAGCCGAAGATTGGCGAAGCGCTGCCATTCATCGCCCGGCATTTTGCTGACCAGCGAGCCTTTGCCATGCACCACTTCATCGTGGGAGAAGGGCAGGCAGAAGTTTTCGGTAAAGGCGTAGAGCATGCCGAAGGTGAGCTGGTCGTGATGATATTTGCGATGGATCGGCTCCTGGCTCATGTAAGCCAGGGTGTCATGCATCCAGCCCATATTCCATTTCATCGAAAAGCCCAGTCCGCCGGTCCAGGTCGGACGGGTTACTTGCGGCCAGGATGTGGATTCTTCGGCCATCATCACGGTGCCGGGATGCTGTTGATGAGTGACGGAATTGAGTTCTCTCAGAAAGTCGATCGCTTCCAGATTCTCGTTGCCGCCGTACATATTGGGAATCCAGTCGTTATCGTTACGGGAATAGTCCAGATACAGCATCGAAGCCACGGCATCGACTCGCAAGCCGTCAAGGTGAAACTCTTCCAGCCAGAAAATGGCGCTGGACAGCAAAAAGTTTTTAACTTCATTGCGGCCGTAGTTATAAATTAAGGTGCCCCAGTCGCGGTGTTCGCCTTTGCGCGGGTCTTCGTGCTCATAAAGGGCGCTGCCGTCGAAGCGGGCCAGGGCAAAGTTGTCTTTGGGGAAATGCGCGGGCACCCAGTCCAGGATTACGCCGATGCCGTTTTGATGGCAGGTGTCGATAAAATAGCGAAAATCGTCCGGTGAGC
>Ga0208401_100171_pt1 | contig 40409 bp, 35 predicted proteins | sample LakWasM112_LOW13_2_FD_183928 | JGI IMG/M metagenome (GOLD analysis project Ga0208401, IMG submission 183928) | Freshwater sediment methanotrophic microbial communities from Lake Washington under simulated oxygen tension - Sediment Metagenome... | ecosystem: Environmental > Aquatic > Freshwater >...
GCGGGCGTTTCGCATCAGCGCCTCGGGCGTGGCGGACGACACGCAGATCCACACCCACATGTGCTACTCGGAGTTCAACGACATCCTGCCCGAGATCGCCGCCATGGATGCCGACGTGATCACCATCGAAACCAGCCGCTCCGACATGGAACTGCTGCGCGGTTTTGGCGATTTCCAGTACCCGAACGAGATTGGCCCAGGCGTGTACGACATCCATTCACCCCGTGTGCCCACGCAGGACGAAATCCTTCGCCTGATGCGCAAAGCCGTGGCGGTGGTGCCGCGCGAGAACCTGTGGATCAACCCCGACTGCGGCCTCAAAACGCGCGGCTGGCCCGAGACGCGCGCGGCGCTGGCGAGCATGGTGGGTGCGGCCAAGGTGCTGCGGGAAGAACTCGCGGCAGGGTAAGAGCTAAGAGCTTGTTCAAAGGGCCAAGCGGCCGGGTCAGCGCCGTATGCGGTGCACGCCTGTGGGCGCAGGGGGCGGGGCCATGGGGGCAGGCGGCGGTGCCTGCTCTACCGAATACGGGGAAAACCAGCTCTCGTTCTCGTTCACCCGCAGGGGCTGGCCGACGAACGGAAAGGCCCGCTGCGGGCAGGCGGTGCGCTCGCAGACCTTGCAGCCCATGCCAATGGGCGTGGCCGCGTTGGGGTCTTTCAGGTCCAGGCCTTTGGAGTACACGAGGCGCGGCGCGTACTGGATGTCGCAGCCCAGGGCCAGCGAAAACGTCTTGCGCGGCGAGCCATAGCCGCGTGCGCCATGCGAGACGCTGCGGGCGATCCAGAGGTAGGCCCGGCCGTCGGGCATGCTGGCCAGTTGCGGCAGCACGCGTCCCGGTTGTGAAAAAGCCTCGTACACGTTCCACAGCGGGCAGGTGCCGCCGGTCTTGGAAAAGTGAAAGTGTGTCGCCGACTGGCGCTTGGAGATGTTGCCCGACCGGTCCAATCGCATGAAGAAAAACGGCACCCCCGGTGCGCCCGGCCGCTGCAGCGTGCTCAGGCGGTGGCAGACCGTCTCGAAGCCCACGCCGAACTGCTGTGCCAACTGGTCGATGTCGTAGCGCAAACTTTCTGCGGCCTGGAGAAACTTCGTATAGGGCAGCAGCAGGGCGCCCGCCACGTAGTTCGCCAGGCCGATGCGCGCCAGCATCTGGGCGGCAGGGTTGTCGAAGGCCGCTTCGTCGACCAGCGCCTGTATGGCGGCGTCCATGTCGAGCAGGGCGAGCTGTGTTGCCAGCTGAAACGCTTGCTGTCCGGCTTTGAGCGTGGGCGAGAGGTACAGCACGCCGCTGTGCGGGTCAAAGCGGCGCTGCTGCCCTGTCTGCTCGCCGTCCGACGGCACCACGCGCACGCCGTGCCGGGTCAGCAGGCGCTGCGTGAGCCAGTTGCCAAGCGTCTGGCCAGAGGCCTGTGCCTCCTGCGCCAGCGCTTCGGCTGCGGTGTCGAGCCCGTGGAAGTAATTGCGGTAGACAAAGAAAAAGTCCTGCACCGCCTCGAACGAGGTGGACCGCACGCTGGTCATGGCATCGCGGCCATCGCCTAGTTCCAGCGACAGGGCTTCCATGCGTTGAATGGCTTCCATCTGTCGTCGGTGCAGCGCCAGGATGGCGCGGCCTACCTTGGGCAGTTTGCTGGCCAGCTCCTGGAGGTCGGGCAGGTCGATGGTCTCTTGCGCCGGGTTGTCGGCCAGCGCATCGCGCAGCTGCGCGACCAGCCGCGCCACCTCGTCTTCCGAGAACTGCTGGATGTCCACGCCCAGGGTGCGGTGGATCTTGAGCAGCACCGCCACGGTGAGCGGCCGCTGGTCCTGCTCGATCTGGTTGAGGTAGCTGGGCGACAGGCCCAGTGCATGCGCGAACGCCACCTGCGACATGCCGCGCTCGGCGCGCAGGCTGCGCAATCGCACCCCCATGAACGTCTTTGCCATTGCCGCCTTTCGGTATTCGCAAAATTTGCAAAATCGCAGAATTTATTCGCAAAACATCGCTAATTCAGTGATTTCATGGGCGATTAGTCTTGCGTACATTGCGAATTATGACCAATCCTGCAAACGCTTTGCAAGCGACAAAAGTTGTCTCCCGCGGACATGCCCATGCCAGGGGCACCCCGTTGGTTGGGCCGGTCATTTCGATTCCCGCCGCTTATCTTTCCAAGGAAACTGCATGACCGATCTCAGCCAACCCGCGGGCTTCAAGCCCAAGAAGTCCGTCGCCCTCTCGGGCGTGACGGCCGGCAACACCGCCTTGTGCACGGTGGGCCGCACCGGCAACGACCTGCACTACCGGGGCTACGACATCCTCGACATGGCCGAGGCCTGCGAGTTTGAAGAAATCGCCCACTTGCTGGTGCACGGCAAGTTGCCCACCGCCGCGGAGCTGCGGGCGTACAAGGCCAAGCTCCAATCCATGCGCGGCTTGCCTGCCAGCGTGAAGCACGCGCTGGAACATCTGCCTGCCAGCGCCCACCCGATGGATGTGATGCGCACGGGCGTGTCCACGCTGGGCTGCGTGCTGCCCGAGAAGGACGACCACAACCTGCCCGGCGCGCGCGACATTGCCGACCGGCTGATGGCCTCGCTTGGCTCCATGCTGCTCTACTGGTACCACTGGAGCACGCAGGGCAAGCGCATTGCCGTGGAGACGGACGACGACTCGATTGGCGGGCACTTCTTGCACCTGCTGCACGGCCGCACGCCGCCCGATGCCTGGGTGCGCGCCATGCACACCTCGCTGAACCTGTACGCCGAGCACGAATTCAACGCCAGCACCTTCACCGCCCGGGTCATTGCCGGCACCGGCAGCGACATGTACTCGTCCATCGCCGGCGCCATTGGCGCCCTGCGCGGCCCCAAGCATGGCGGCGCCAACGAGGTGGCGTTCGAAACCCAGAAGCGGTACGACCATGCCGACGAAGCCGAGGCCGACATCCGCCGCCGTGTCGAGGCAAAAGAAGTGGTCATCGGCTTTGGCCACCCGGTCTATACCGTTAGCGACCCGCGCAACGTGGTCATCAAGGGCGTCGCCAAATCGCTCTCGGAAGCAGCGGGCTCGACCAAGATGTTTGATATTGCCGAGCGGCTGGAGAGCGTGATGTGGGAGGTGAAAGCCATGTTCCCCAACCTCGACTGGTTCAGCGCCGTGAGCTACCACATGATGGGCGTGCCCACCGCCATGTTCACGCCGCTGTTCGTCATTGCGCGCACCAGTGGCTGGGCGGCGCACGTGATCGAGCAGCGCGTGGACAACAAGATCATCCGCCCCAGTGCCCACTACACCGGCCCCGAGGACCAGTGCTTCGTGCCGATTGCCGAACGCGTGTGAGCCACCCACAGAACGAGCCTGCCCCATGACAAGACCCCATCAACAACCGCTGCCCGGCACGGCCTTGCAGTACTTCGACGCACGCACGGCCGTGGACGCCCTCCAGAGCGGCGCCTGGGCGCAACTGCCCTACACCTCGCGCGTGCACGCCGAAAACATCGTGCGCAAGGCCGACCCTGCCACCGTCACCGACAGCCTCAAGCAACTGATAGAGCGCAAGCGTGAGCGCGACTTCCCCTGGTACCCCACGCGCGTGGTCTGCCACGACATCCTGGGCCAAACGGCGCTGGTGGATTTGGCGGGCCTGCGCGACGCCATTGCGAAGGAGGGCGGCGACCCGGCGCAGGTGAACCCGGTGGTGCCGGTGCAGCTCATCGTGGACCACTCGCTGGCCGTGGAGTGCGGCGGGTTCGACCCCGATGCGTTTGAGAAGAACCGCGATATCGAAGACCGCCGGAACGTGGACCGCTTTCACTTCATCGAGTGGACGAAAAAAGCCTTTGCCAACATGCAGGTCATCCCCGCGGGGAACGGGATCATGCACCAGATCAACCTGGAAAAAATGTCGCCCGTGGTGCATGCCGTCGATGGCCTGGCCTACCCAGACACCTGCGTAGGCACCGACTCGCACACCCCGCACGTCGATGCACTGGGCGTGATTGCCGTAGGTGTGGGGGGCTTGGAAGCCGAGAACGTGATGCTCGGCCGCCCTTCCATGATGCGGCTGCCCGAGATCATCGGCGTCGAGCTGACCGGTACGCGGCAACCTGGCATCACGGCCACCGATGTGGTGCTGGCGCTGACCGAGTTTTTGCGCCAATCCAAAGTGGTGGGCGCCTACCTGGAGTTCTACGGCGAAGGCGTGCCGGGCCTGACCATTGGCGACCGCGCCACCATCTCCAACATGGCGCCCGAATACGGCGCCACGGCCGCGCTGTTTGCCATCGACGCGCAAACGCTGGCCTACCTCACGCTCACCGGCCGCAGCGCCGAGCAGGTGCAGTTGGTGGAGACCTACGCCAAGGCCGCAGGCTTGTGGGCGGACAGTTTGAAGGCCGCCGTGTACGAGCGCGTGCTGCGCTTTGATGTGTCGGCCGTGGTGCGCAACCTGGCCGGCCCGTCGAACCCGCATGCCCGCGTGGCCACGGCCGACCTGGCGGCCAAGGGCATTGCCGGCGCGTGGGCCATGCCCGAAGCAGGCGAGGGCACCCTGCCCGATGGCGCGGTGATCATCGCGGCCATCACCTCGTGCACCAACACCTCGAACCCGCGCAATGTGATCGCCGCCGGCCTGCTGGCACGCAACGCCAACCGCCTAGGCCTGGTGCGCCAGCCCTGGGTGAAATCGTCGCTGGCGCCCGGCTCCAAGACCGTGGAGCTGTATTTGCAGGAAGCGGGCTTGCTCACCGAACTGGAGCAGCTCGGCTTTGGCATCGTCGGCTTTGCCTGCACCACCTGCAACGGCATGAGCGGTGCGCTCGACCCGGCGATTCAGCAGGAGGTCGTGGACCGCAAGCTGTTCACCGCCGCCGTGCTCTCAGGCAACCGCAATTTCGACGGCCGCATTCACCCGTATGCCAAGCAAGCCTTCCTGGCGTCGCCGCCCTTGGTGGTGGCCTATGCGCTGGCGGGCACGGTGCGCTTTGACATCGAGAAGGATGTGCTTGGTGTGGTGAATGGGCAAGAGATTCGCCTGTGCGACATCTGGCCCAGCGACGCAGAAATCGACGCCATCGTGCGCAGTGCGGTCAAACCCGACATGTTCCGTGCCGTGTACGGGCCCATGTTTGCCATCCGCAAGGACAACGGCGAAACCGTAAGCCCGCAATACGCCTGGCGCCCGCAGTCCACCTACATTCGCTGCCCGCCGTACTGGGACACCGAGGGCATTGGCGCACTGGCCGCGAACCCGCGCACGCTGGCCAACATGCGGGCGCTGGCCCTCCTGCCCGACAACATCACCACCGACCACCTGTCGCCCTCGAACGCCATTTTGCGCAGCAGCGCTGCGGGCGAATACCTGCACGCCATGGGCTTGCCCGAGGAAGACTTCAATTCCTACGCCACGCACCGCGGCGACCACCTCACCGCCATGCGCGCCACCTTTGCCAACCCCACGCTGAAAAACGAAATGGTGCCCGACGAGGAGGGCCACGTGCAGGCCGGTTCGCTGGCCCGCGTCGAGCCCGAAGGCCGGGTCATGCGCATGTGGGAGGCCATCGAAACCTACCTGGAGCGCCGCCAGCCGCTCATCATCGTCGCCGGCGCCGACTACGGCCAAGGGTCGTCCCGCGACTGGGCCGCCAAGGGTGTTCGGCTGGCGGGCGTCGAAGCCATTGCGGCCGAGAGCTTCGAGCGCATCCACCGCACCAACCTGATCGGCATGGGCGTGCTGCCGCTCGAATTTCTGCCCGGCACCACGCGCCTCACGCTGGCGCTCGACGGCACCGAAACCTACGCCGTGCAGGGCGAGTTGCAGCCCGGCGCGCAGGTCACGCTGGTCGTCACGCGCAAGAATGGCGACGTGCTGCACGTGCCCATGACCTGCCGCCTGGACACGGCCGATGAAGTCTCGGTGTACGAAGCGGGCGGCGTGCTGCAGCGCTTTGCACAAGACTTTCTGGCGCAGAAACCATGAGCCAAACGGTGCTGCCTGGCCCACTGCTGCCCTGTGCCCAGGGATTGGCAGCACATGCGGCGCAGGCATTGGGGTCAGACCACGATTTCGCGCAGCGAAACTCGTGTTCTGACCCCAATCCCGGACCATGGCACGCAGCCTCATTGACCGCGACATCCCGGCCCAGCCTCTGCCCGCAAAGTGCCTAGACATGAAATTGAGTCAAATCGGCCTCTAGCGCTTATCCTATAAGCGCAAGCAGCTATCAAATCAATACAACACCTCTTCGCCTGCCCAAAGCTCTCGCCCATGACCACCTTCGCCCCCCAAATCAAAATCCCAGCCACCTATCTGCGCGGCGGCACCAGCAAGGGCGTGTTCTTTCGCCTGCAAGACCTGCCGGAGCCCGCCCAGCAACCCGGCCCGGCGCGCGATGCCCTGCTGCTGCGCGTGCTCGGCAGCCCCGACCCGTATGGCAAGCAGATCGACGGCCTGGGCAACGCGTCGTCCAGCACCAGCAAGGCCGTCATCCTCAGCAAGAGCACCCGCGCCGACCACGATGTGGATTACCTGTTTGGCCAGGTCGCCATTGACAAACCCTTTGTGGACTGGAGCGGCAACTGTGGCAACCTTTCCGCCGCCGTCGGCCCCTGCGCCATCCACATGGGGCTGATTGATGCCGCGCGCATTGCGAAAAACGGCGTGACCACCGTTCGCATCTGGCAGGCCAACATCGGCAAAACCATCGTCGCCCACGTGCCGATGACCGAGGGCCAGGTGCAGGAGACGGGCGACTTCGCGCTCGATGGCGTCACTTTCCCGGCCGCCGAAGTGGCGCTGGAATTCATGGACCCAGCGGACGAGGGCGGCGGCGAGGGCGGCGGCGCGATGTTCCCGACGGGCGCATTGGTGGACACGCTCGATGTGCCCGGCGTGGGCCGCTTCCCCGCCACGCTCATCAACGCCGGCATCCCCACCATTTTCCTGAACGCCCACGACCTGGGCTACACCGGCACCGAGCTGCAAGCCGCCATCAACGGCGACCCGCAGGCGCTCGCCCGGTTCGAGGCCATTCGCGCGCAGGGCGCCTTGCGCATGGGGTTGATCGAAAACCTGGGCGAAGCCGCCACGCGCCAGCACACGCCCAAGGTTGCTTTTGTCGCCCCGCCGGCCGACTACACGGCGTCCAGCGGCCAACCCGTCAAGGCCGGCGACATCGACCTGCTGGTGCGTGCCCTCTCCATGGGCCAACTGCACCACGCCATGATGGGCACCGCCGCGGTCGCCATTGGCGTGGCTGCCGCCATTCCTGGCACGCTGGTCAACCTGGCGGCTGGCACCGAGCGCGGCAAAGACGGGGTACCGCGCCAGTCCGTGCGTTTCGGCCACCCCTCGGGCACGCTGCGCGTGGGCGCCGAAGCCGCACAGGCGGGCGGCCAGTGGCAAGTCACCAAGGCGCTGATGAGCCGCAGCGCGCGGATTTTGATGGAGGGTTGGGTGCGGGTACCAGGGAATGTGGTGGAGGTTTAACGAAACACCCAACAGCCCCCACAGGACAAGTGGCGTTTCGCTCGCCTGCACAGCACGGGCAAATCGCTCGAATCAGCGGACGGCATGCGGTGCAGAGCCAGCCGGGTGCCGGTTGCGGCCAGCAGTTCACCCACTTGCTCAAACATTCATATTTGATAGCTATCAGCGCATATCCAGTAAGCGCTAGGGAGCCTCTGCACGAATCGTCGCGCCGTGTGCATCTGCGGCCTCGGGCGATCTGCAGCGTTGCAAATCCTCGCGATAGCTACGGCTATCGCTGCGGTTTGCGCATTGCAGCTCATCCCGATCCGCAGCGCCCACTTGCCACGCGATTCGTGCAGAGGCTCCCTAAAGCCCATTTTTCTTAAGGTAATGACATGAACACCAAACAACAACTCAAGGCCCTTGTCAACGCACGCCGGGGCATGCTGGTGCCCGGCGCGTTCAACGCGCTCTCGGCCAAGGTCATTGAAGACCTTGGGTTCGAGGCGATCTATGTGACCGGCGCCGGCGTCACCAACATGTGGTTCGGCCTGCCGGACCAGGGCTTCATGGGTCTGCACGAAATTGCCGAGCACACGGCGCGCATTCGCGATGCCGTCAGTCTGCCGCTGATCGTCGACGCCGATACCGGCTTTGGCAACGCGCTGAACGTGCGCCACACCGTGCGCGTGCTCGAGCGCGCCGGGGCCGACTGCATCCAGTTCGAAGACCAGGTGGCGCCCAAGCGCTGCGGGCACTTTGCCGGCAAGGAGGTGATTTCGACCGAAGAGGCCGTGGCCAAAATCAAGGCGGCGGTGGATGCGCGCCATGACAGCAACCTGCTGATTCTGGCGCGCACCGACGCCTGCGCGGTGCAGGGGTTCGAGGCCGCCATCGAGCGCGCACAGAAGTTCAGCGAGGCGGGGGCGGACATTCTGTTTGTCGAGGCCGTTACCACGGCCGAGCACATTCGCGCGCTGCCGCAGCGCCTTGGCAAGCCGCAACTCATGAACATGGTAATTGGCGGCAAGACACCCATCGTCGGTGCCGAGGAGCTTGCGCAGATGGGCTACGGCATCGTGCTCTACGCCAACGCCGCGCTGCAGGGCGCTGTGATGGGCATGCAAAAAGCACTCACCGTCCTGCGCGATGAGCGCTCGGTGCGCGAAGACTCCGGCTTGGTGGCGCCGTTTGCCGAGCGCCAGCGGCTGGTGGGAAAGCCGGCGCTGGATGCGCTGGAGAAGCGCTACGCGGTTTGAGGATAGGGAGGTGGGTTGCTGCCCGCCTCAGGCAGGTGTCCCGATGATCACGCTGGACGCTTTGAAAATGGCGGTGGCTTCGCCGCCCACAGCCAGCGCCAGCGATGTGGCGCTCTCGTTGGTGATGATGGCTGCCACCGCGCCGCCACCAGGCAGATCGATCACCACCTCGGTGTTGACGGCGCCCGGCACCAGCCGCGAGATGCTGCCCGTGAGCCGGTTGCGCGCGGAAAATTGGGCTTCGCCAGCGTCGGTGACGATGACGATGGAAGATGCCTTGATCAGCGCAAAGGCCTGCGCGCCCACTTCCAGCGCCAGGCTCTCGGCGCTTTCGTGCGTGACGATCGCGACGATCTTGTGGCCGCCTGCGGCCTGAATTTCGATTTCGTCGTTGACGGCGCCGCGCTGGACGCGGCTGACGGGCCCGCTGAAATGGTTGCGTGCACTGGTTTTCATGCTGATGCTCCGAATCAATAAAAAATCGTCTGCGATGCCTTCGGCCTGCTCGCTCAGCTGTGCGATGAAGCGGCGGTGTGCGTTCTCGATCAGCTGGAAGTTTTCAACCAACTGCACGCCACGGCGCGTGAGTACCGTGCCGCCGCCGCCCTTGCCACCTGCGAGCCGCTCCACCAGGGGCTCGCCGGCCAGGTTGTTCATGGCGTCGATGGCATCCCACGCGGCCTTGTAGCTCATCTGCATGGCCTTGGCCGCGTGGGTGATGGAGCCGCGCTCGGCGATAAGTGCGAGCAGCGCAATGCGCCCTTTGCCGCCCAGGTTTTCGCCGCCCACTGTCATCCAGACGGAACCGCCAAGTTCAATGCGTTTGTCGGGTGAAGGCGTCATGGTGGCTCGCAAAGGGTCAGGATAAAGCGCCAGTGTAGGTCGCCTAGAGCGGCTCGACCCGCACACCCACGTCCGCCGGAGGCGCATGGTGCAGGCTGCTGGTGACCAGTGCATTGACGCCGCTGGCGGCGTAGGCGGCGGCGTTGTGCCCGGTCACGCCACCGGCGGCCAGCAGCCCGACGTTTGGGTGCTGCCCGCGCAGCTGCGGGCACCATGCGCGCAACTGCTCTGGGGTGGCCTTGTCGAATTGCAGCACGTCAGCGCCAGCTCGGATGGCGGCAAAAGCTTCTTCCAATGAAGCGACTTCAATCACGCATTGCTTTTCGGTCAGTGCCGGAGCTGCGGCCGCCAGCCGCGCCTGCACAGCCGCCCAGTCACCCAGCAGGGCCCGGTGCTGTGGGAACACCAGCACCGACTCGCCCACGCCCAGCCGGTGCGGAAAAGCGCCGCCACTGAGCGTGGCCTTGAGCGCAATGCGCCGCAGGCCCGGCGCGTGCTTGCGCGTGGTCAGCACCGCCACGTCGGGGGCGATGGCCTGCACCGCCTGCACCATGCGCGCGGTGGCGCCAGCCACGCCACAGGCATATTCGAGCAGGTTCTGCGCCACCTTCCACGCGCGCAGCAGGCCAGCGGCCTCGCCCGTAGCCACCAGCAGCGCCGTGCCAGGCGCCACACGCGACCCACTGGCCACGCAGCTTTGTACTTGTCCGCCGCAGTGTTGCACCAGACGCGCAGCTTCTTCGGTGCAGGCGGCCACCGTATCGCCGCGCACGATAAAGACCATGCGCGCAGGGTGCCCGCCAATGGCCAGCAGGTGCGTGGTGAGGTCGAGCAGCGGCGCATCCTCCGCAATCCAGGCGTCGATGGTGGCGTGGTCGAAAAAGACGGAAGGCAGGGCGGCCGGCATAGTGGTCATGGGTTCACGCACAGGCAGACGCGTTCCACCGATTTGCCAAAGAAGTGGTAGCCCGAGCCACCTTCGGACAACAGATCCAGCAGGGCATCGGCGCCTTGCACGCGTGTGCCGCCCACCACCGTGGCGCCCCGGCGGGCGAATGGCCCTGGCCACAGGGTGGCTGTGGGGCCCACCACGGCGGCCTGCACGCCAGAGCGCAGGTGCTGCAGCAGGCCGTCGAGCGTGCCGTTGATGAGCGTGGTGCCGGTGGTGATGAGCACATCGGCCTCGGCAATCGCCTGCGCCGCGCGCTCTTGTGGGATGTGAAACACCAACTCGTCCGGGCGCAGGGTAGAAAGGTCCAGCTCCAGCACGCCAAACGACTGGCCACGTTTGCGCAGCTCACGTATGTAGGGCACGAAGGCGCCCACCAGCACCACGCGATTGCCAGGCGCGATGTTGAGCGCGTCAAAGGCGTCGCCACTGCGCACCTCGGAAGCGTGGGGCGGGCCGTCACGTTGCCACAGGGTTTCGGCCAGCGCGTTGAGCGTAGCGATGGCCAGGGCACGGCGCAGGTCTTGTGGGCGATAGAGGTCTTGCAGCAACTGCACGGCATTGCGCCCTGCAATCTTGCCCGGCACTGGCATGGCCATGGCAGAGCTGGGGCAACACACGGCCTCGGGCACGCTTTTGATGGGTGTGGCGCACAGGCCGCCCACACCGTTGGAGAGTTTTACGCCGGTGAAGAAAACGCCGATCACTGCGCGTTCGATGCAGAGCTCTTGCGCGGCCTCTGGGCCCAGGGCGGCAACCACCTCGGCGTGCAGTTCGGCCAGCAGGGCTTCGCTCTGTGGTGCGTCGGAAGCTTCGGGGCGTGCCTGTGCAGTCAGCATGGTGCTTTCTCCCATGAAATGATGGCCCAGCGCATTGGCATTCCCTTGCGCTCCTGCGGCGTGGCGCGCTCGTACCAGGTGCGCAGGCGCGCAAGTTCGTCGGCTTCAAGGTCTCCTACCGACCAGGCCATGCGGCGCGCGAAGTCGTCAAAGTCCACCGCATCGGCCAGCCGGTTTTCGTGTGCGATGTAGTCCAGCCGTGGGTGGATGCCCATGCGGTGCAGGATGTTGAGCAGGTAGATGTAGTCGGGCACGCTGGGCACCTGGCGGCCGATGACGGCCTGGAGGGCAGGGTCGGTGAAATGGCCGCCCACCAGGTGCGTGAGGTAGACGCGCAGCCTTGCCTTGGCGTGCAACTGCTCCAATGCGGTGGCGATGTCTTCGACCGTGGTGGAGCGTGATGCCACGACGATGTCGCACTCGGGCACGTCGCTCCAGTCGTCTTCCCAGGCGCGGTGCAGGGTTTCGACGTTGGCAAGCTGCATCTCCGCCGCCTTGGCGCGCATGGCGCCCAACATGGCGCTGCTGTAGTCCAGGCCCACCACGCGTTGCAGCCGGTTGGCCACGGCCAGACCGATGGTGCCGGGGCCGCAGCCCACGTCGAGCAGCGAGGCAGCGCCGTGCAGATCCATGCGCGCCACAAATTCCTCGGCATAGCGGCTGTTCAGGGCCTTGCTGGCCATGCCGGCGGCGCGGTTGTCCCAGGCACTAGCGGTTTTGCGGGTTCGGGCGGTGATGGCCAGGTGGTCGCGGTACAGGCGGCCAAAGTCGATGGCTTCGATGGTCATGGGGTAGTTTCCGGGGGATGGGATATGGCTGTGGTGGTGCCCAGGCTGGCGGCGAGGCTCATGGTGACAGCGCGTTCGCTCACGCCGTACAAGGCGGCCAGGCGTTCGGGTGTCGCGGTGCTGGCAGGCGTGCCGACGGCCACCAGGCGGCCACCGCCGAGCAGGGCAATGCGATCGGCAATGCGCAGCGCGTGTTCGGGCTGGTGGGTGGAGAGCAGCACGGCCATGCCTTGCTGGCGCAGCTTGGAGATGTGTTCGAGCACGCGGATCTGGTTGCCAAAGTCGAGGCTGGCGGTGGGCTCGTCCATCACCAGTAGCACGGGCTCTTGCGCCAGTGCGCGGGCGATCAGCACCAACTGGCGCTCGCCGCCGCTGATGGCGGTGTAGATGCGCTGGCGCAGGTGGGCAATGCCAAGCGTTTGCAGGCAGTGTCGGGCATGGTCACGGTCCCGCTGCGCAGGCGCTGCAAAACGGCCGATGCGGGCGGCGCGGCCCATCAGCACCACGTCTTCGACCGTGTACGGAAAGATGCCGGCATGCGCCTGCGGCACATAGCCCACATGGCGCGCAAAGGCGCTGCGGGGCCAGGCAGACACGGGCTCGCCCAGCACCCGCACCTCGCCCGCCAGCGGTGCCAGCAGGCCCAGCAGCGTGCGGAACAGTGTCGTTTTGCCGCTGCCATTGGGGCCGAGCAGGCACAGCACTTCGCCGGGCGCCATTGCAAAATCCAGGTCGCTGCCCACGCGCCGCTGGCCGTGGCCGATGGTGAGGGCGCAGGCTTGCAGCACCGGCACGGTGGTTGTGGCCGGTGGTGGCGCGGCGCTCATTCGCCCCGCCCCGGCCGCGCCAGCAAGAACAAAAAGAACGGTGCGCCCACCAGCGCCGTGAGGATGCCCAGCGGCAGCTCGATGCTGGCAGCGGTGCGTGCCAGTGTGTCGGTGGCTACCAAGAAACCGCCGCCCAGCAGCAGCGACGCTGGCAGCAGACGCGCAAAGTTGGGCCCCACCAACAGCCGCGCCACATGGGGAACCACCAGGCCAATCCAGCCGATGATGCCGGTCAGCGACACCGCAGCCGCCGTGGTCAGCGTGGCGGCCGCGACCAGCAGCAAGCGCAGGCGCACGACGGAGATGCCCAGCGCCTGCGCTTCTTCGTCGGCCAGGCTCAGCAGGTTCATGCGCCAGCGCAAGAGCGCCATGGGTACCAGGCCCACCAGCATGACCGGCGCCGTCACCGCGAGGTCGGCCGTGGTCACGGCGTTCAGGCCACCCAGCAGCCAGAAGGTGATGGAAGGCAGTTGCGTGGTCGGGTCGGCCAAGATCTTGATGAGCGAAATGCCGGCGCCCAGCAGCGCGCCCACGGCAATGCCTGCGAGCACCAGCACCAGCACCGGGTCGTGCCGCCGCACCAGCCCCGCCACGCCCACCACCGTGCCCACAGCCAGAAGCCCACCGATAAAAGCCAGCGCCTGCACCACCCCCAACGGCAGGCCCAGGTAGATGCCCAGCACCGCGCCCAACCCGGCACCGGCCGATACGCCCAGAATGTCGGGCGAGACCAGCGGGTTGCGAAACATGCCCTGGTAGGCCGCGCCCGCCGCCGCCAGCCCCGCGCCCACCAGCAGCCCGGCGGCAACGCGCGGCAGGCGGATATTCCAGACCACGGTTTCCTGGGCGGGCGAGAGGCCCGATGCGGCCCCCGTGATGCGCGCCAGCACGGCGCGCAGCAGGTCGGCCGGAGCCATGGGGAACTTGCCCAGCGCAAAAGCAGCGATCACCACGGCCGCCAGCAGCACACCCGCCACGGCCAAGGGCAGCCAGATGGCCGGGGCGGGCGGGCAGAGCGCGGCGCTCGCCTGCTGGGCCTCTTTCACGCAGGCAGTCATGGGCTTAAAACTACCAAATTGATAGCTGTTTGCGCTTTATACATAAGCGCTAGAGGCCAATTTATCATCAATTTCACGCCGCACCTTCCAGCAAGGCCGCCACCGCTTTCGGCGACAGATCTGCGCCGTAGAACAGGCGGTAAAAGCGCTGCACAGCCACGGGCAAAGGTTCGAGCGCACGCACCGCCGGGTGTGCGGGGTGCAGCAGTTGCACCAGCCAGTGCACTCCGATGAGCCGGTTCACGCCCGGCGGGCCATCGAGCCAGCCAAACGGCAGGCTGGGCGCGCAGTGCACGCGGCGCTTGCGCACGGCGGTGAGCGATTGCCACAGCGGGTCGCTCAAGGCACGGCGCGCAAAGGCAGGGTCTTGGGTGACGATGACCTCCGGGTCCCAGCCCAGGATCTGCTCCATCGAGACGCGGGTGAGCGAGCCCTTGCCGGCGGTGGCAGCGACGTTGCGGCCCCCGGCAAAGTCGAGCACCTCGAGGTTGATGGAGCCGTCCAGCCCGGTCTCCAGCCCATCGGCGCTGCGGCCAAAGTACACGCGCGGTCGCTCGGCCAGCGGCACACTGGCGCGGACCTGAGCGGCCAGCGCCAGCGTGGCGTCGGCATAGGCGGCCAGGCGCTCGCCGCGTTCGGCCACGCCCAGCAGTTCCCCCACCTCGCGCAGCTGCGCCGCGTGGTCGGCCAGGCGGCCGTGCACCAACACGCAGGGCAGGCCGGTCTGCTCGGTCACGCGCCGGGCGGCCGAGATGTAAGTGGCGTCGGCCGTGCCGGAGTCGAGGATCAGATCGGGCTGCAACTGCACCAGGGTTTCCATGGGCACCGTGCTGCCCCGCCCGGCCAGACGCCCGACAAAGGGAAGACCCTGCAGTGGCGCACCGAGCAGGCCACGGGCGGCGTCGCTCAACTGCAGTGGCCAGCCCACCAGTTTGTCTGGGGCCAGAGCGGCCAGCAGCACGCCCGCAGGCGCACCCGCTGCAAACACCCGGCGCACGCGCTCGGGCGGTGGCAGCTTGCCAAAGCGAGCAGCGATGGTGCTGCCCGTCGGGCCTGCCCAGGCGGGTACTCCCCACCAGGCAGCTGCCAGCCAGGGCAGGCCCGATTGCAACCAATGGCGCCGTTTCATCGCTCTATCGCTCCTATCGTGAGTTGGGGGCTTTGTATGCCCAACAGGGTGAACCAGCTTTGCAGTGCAGACAGGCGAGGCGGCAGTTCTTCTCCTATTCCCCCGGTAAAGCGGCGCCAGTCCTGTAAATGCTTTTCACCCACCACCGTCAGCAGCGGGCGCTCGTCGGCCATCAGTGCCAACAGCTCGGCAGCAAAGCCGCCGCCCGCGGCCTCCAGCGCGCCAAAGCGGTTGGTCACGGTCAAATCGACCCGATCGCGCAGCGCCTGGCGCAGCGCACCGCTGGCTTGCGCCACACCGGCAGGGTCGATGCAGCACGATTGCGACTGCGCACCCAGGTCTTGCGAGATGGAAAACTCTTCGCCCGTTCGCACGTCTTGCAACAGCATCCACTTGGCGCCTCCGGGACGCACCCGGTTGGCCTGCACCACGCCGCCCACGCACCAGCCCTGAGCCTGGAGGCTGCTGCAGAAGTCGACGAGCAAGGTGTCGGCTCCGCCGAGATGGTCCGGGTGCACGATGGCGGCCAGAAGGGAAGGTTGGGTGACGCTCATGGCTTGGTCCTACCTGCGTTCTCAGAAGCGGTAGCTGCCACGGACAAACCAGGTGCGGCCCGGTAGCGGGAAGCCGTCCGACAGTTCATACCACTTGTCGCCCAAGTTGTTCACGCCAAAGTCCAGCGCCATGTCCTTACGCGGCTTCCAGGTGGCTTTGACGCCCACGATGCCAAAACCGCCCAGGTCGCGGTAAGCGGTCTTGCCGGAAGCGGCGACCGCCACCTTGCGGCCCTGCTCGGCTTCGAGCGTGGTGCGCAGTTCCCAGGCGTCGCTGGGCGCCCAGGTCAGCGCCGTGTACAGGCGGTGGCGCGGCGTGTCGGTGAGTTGCACACTGGAGTCGCTCAAGTTGCGCCGTGCCAGATAGGTGTAGGCACCGGTCCAGGTCCATTGGCTGGCAAGCACCTGGTCCAGTGACAGCTCGAGTCCCGTGTTGCGCGCACGGCCCACGTTTTGCGCCTGCGCGCAGAGGTTGCTGCCTACGCCACAGGTGCCGGTGGGCGCTGCCACATAGACGTTCTGCATCAGGTCGGTGATGCGGCTGTAGAACACGTCCGCCTGGCCCTTGCCACCGGTCCAGGGCGAGCCTTGGATGCCCAGCTCCAGGTGGTTGGCTACCTCGGGCTTGAGGTCGGGGTTGGGCAAAGCCGAGCCCAGGCCGGCGGAGTAGCGGTCCTTGATGGTAGGAAAGCGCGTTTTGTGCGAGGCAATGGCATAGGCCTCGCTGCCGTGGTCGCCCAGCAGGCGGGTCAATTCGAGCAGGCCATTGGTTGCGCTGGTGGAGCCAGTGGGCCAGTAATACACCTTTTTAGCGTCGCGCTTGTCGTGCGACAGGCCGACGCGCAGGCGCCAGTTTTTGATGAGTGCGATGCTGTCCTCGGCCGCCAGCGAGGTGGTGACGTCCCGATAGTTCTTGGTGGGGGACGATGGGTTGGAGTCTTCGTGCTCGTCTTCCTTGAGATGCACAGCCAGGTGCAGCTCATGGTTGGCCACCGCATAGTTGGCGAGTTCCAGCGAGGCACCGGTCGAGCTGTCGTTGTAAGCGCTGGGGAAGCTGGTGTTGTTCAGCTGCGTGCTGTAACTGGCATCGCTGAACGCAAGAATGCTGTTTTTGTAGGTGTCGTGGTACACCCGGGCCTTGAGCATGTTGTTCTCGTTGATGCGGGTGCTGCTGATGAAGTACAGGCTGTCCTTGTCCCAATAGGGCCACTGCCAGTAGCGGATGCCGCTGGTGGACTGGCCGGTGTATACCGGATTGCCTTTTTCACCGTCCTGGTTGACATAGCCCAAGGCATATTCGTCGGTCGCGTTGGGTGTGAGCCCGATCTTGAACGACAGGCGCTGGTCCGTGCGGTAGGCGTTCTCGCGCTGGCTGCCGGTGTCCGTGGGTTTGGCCTTGTAATCCTTGAATCCCTTGGGCAGCGGGAAGCCGTCGGCATCCAGGTACGACAAGCCCAGCTGTGCGTACCACGTGCCTTGCTGGATGCCCAGGTTGAGCGCCCCCATTTTTTCGGAGCCCGAGCCCACGCCCAGGCGCATATCGCCCTCAAAGGCGCGCACCGGTTTGCGGGTTACCAGGTTAATGGCTCCGCCCAGGGTGTTGGGGCCGTAAAGCAGCGAAGCGCCGGCACCGGCAACACGGATTTCCGATAGATCGAAGGTGGTGAATCGGCCAAAGTCCACATACCCGTCGTAGGGCACATAGAGGGGTACCCCATCGACAAACATGGGCACTTGGCGCGAATCGAAGCCGCGCAGGTACACCGTATCTTCATTGCGGCTGTTGTGCGACAGGCTGACGCCCGGCAGTACCGCAATAGCCTTGCCGACGGTGTCGTGCTGGTCCTCGGCAATCTTCTCCTGACTCAGTGTGGCTTCAACACCATCGCTGGTGTCGGGCCGCTGCCCATTGACTTCCACCGTGCCGAGTTGGAACACGCCGTCTGCTGCGCGTGCCGGCACGGTGATCGAAGCGATGAATGCCACCAGCGCCAGGGCAATCGGGCGTTTGGGGCAGTGAGGTCGGGACGGGTGTTGGAGGCGCAGGTGCGGAGGTTTGATTTCCATGGTTTTCCCCGGTTTTCGAAATATAAAAAAGTATATAACGATGTGCGCAAGGGAATTTACTGTCGTAATATATGAGTCTATATTTTGAACTAAATCAAAAAATGAACGCCCTGTGATGCCAGCGCGCCACAGAATGGGTCATGCTGTTTGGAGGGCGGCAAGCGCTGGCGGCGAGCTACACCGTCTCAAGCAGAGCGCAAGCCGTGCAAGGGCAGGGTGGTTTCAGCGCCTCGCCCGCTCATAGCGCACAAAGCTCAGCGGCGTGCCGTCTTGCGCCAGCAGGTGCTCGCGGCGTTGCTCGACCCATTCCGGGTCGAGTTCGGGTGCGTAGGCGTCGCCGGCGTATTCGCGCTCGATCTCGGTGACTTCAACGGCATGGGCCAGCGGCAGGGCCAGCGCGTAGATCTGCGCGCCGCCAATCACCCACACGGTGTCAGAGGACTCGCATAGTTGTAGCGCCTCACCCAAGCTGGATGCGCGCTGGGCGCCATTTTCATGCCAATTTTCCTGGCGCGTGACGACGATGTTGCGCCGGCCCGGCAGCGGGCGAAAGCGCGTGGGCAGCGAATCCCAGGTCTTGCGGCCCATGACCACCGGGCAGCCGCTGGTCAGGCGCTTGAAGTGCGCCAGGTCTTCCGGCAGGTGCCAGGGCATTTGCCCGTCTTTGCCGATCACGCCGTTGGCGGCGCGGGCGTAGATAAGGTTGACTTGCATGCTAGACCGCCACCGGGGCCTTGATGGCGGGGTGGTGTTGGTAGTTCAGCATTTCAAAATCTTCCAACGCGTAGTCGAACAGCGTGGCCGGCCGGCGTTTGATGCGCAGTTGCGGCAGCGCATACGGCGTGCGCGCGAGCTGGGCGCGCACTTGCTCTTCGTGGTTGCTGTAGATGTGGCAGTCGCCGCCGGTCCAGATGAAGTCGCCCACATCCAGGTCGCATTGCTGGGCCACCATGTGCGTGAGCAGGGCGTAGCTGGCGATGTTGAAGGGCACGCCCAAAAAGATGTCGGCGCTGCGCTGGTAGAGCTGGCACGAGAGCTGGCCGCGGCCGCCCGGTTCGGTCGCGGGCGCCACGTAGAACTGGAAGAAGGCATGGCAGGGCATGAGAGCCATCTTGTGCAGCTCCGCCACGTTCCAGCTGCTGACGATGATGCGGCGCGAATCGGGGTTGGTCTTGAGCGTCTGGATGACCTCGCTGATCTGGTCAATATGGCCGCCGTCCGGCGTGGGCCAACTGCGCCATTGCACGCCATAGACCGGGCCCAGCTCACCGTCTTCGCCCGCCCATTCGTTCCAGATGGTCACGCCGCGCTCAGTCAGCCAGTGGTTGTTGCTGGAGCCGGTGAGGAACCACAGCAGTTCCAGGATCACGGATTTGAGGTGCACCTTTTTGGTGGTCACCAGCGGGAAGCCTTCGCGCAGATCGAAGCGCATCTGGTAGCCAAACACGCTTTTCGTGCCGGTGCCGGTCCGGTCGGATTTGTGCACGCCGTGCGTGAACACATGGCGCATGAGGTCTTCGTACTGGGATGGCATGGCTGACTTTAGGGCTGGCGCAAAGGGCGGGTGAAGAGGAAAGCGCCTTCGTTTGGGCGCGGCCGCAATTGTGGCAGCGGGTTGACAGGGCAAATTCTAGGGGCGATGGGCGATGGGTGCTTCGCTCACAGCGCCAGGGCATTCCTCCTGGAGGACCGCAATCAGACAGGTCGTCCATGAAAGATTTGCGGGGGCTGGCCGAGCAATGTCTGTTCCTGCTATAGGGTGTCTGGGCCCACAATCCTTCCCGCCGTCGGTCGTAGCCAGCCAACGTTTTGACTCTTTCGCCGCTCGTTCACCATGCCCGTTCCACTCTCTATTCAGATCGCCGTTGCTGGTGAAGCCCTGATCGATCTCATCCAGACCCCTGGCGACAGCTACCTGCCGTGTCCCGGTGGCGCGCCGTACAACCTGTGCCGCGCGTTGGCACGCCAAGGCGTGGGCACGCTGTACCTCAACCCGCTCTCGCGCGACCGCTGGGGGCGCGAGCTTACCGCCACGATGGAGGGCGATGGCGTGCAGTTGGCGCGTCCGGATCCCGTGCAGGAGGTAACTTCCCTGGCCGTGGTCAACCTCACGCCGCAGGGGCAACCGGATTACGCGTTTTACCGGGAAGGCGTGGCCGACCGGATGGTGGATGCTGCCGGCCTCACGCAGGCCTGTGCGCAGCACGCTGGCTTGCGCTTGGTGTGTACCGGCGCGCTGGCGCTGGATGCACGCGACGCCGGCATCTACCTGCCCTGGCTGCGCGGCCAGCGCGCTGCGGGGCGCTGCGTGGTGGTCGATGCCAACCTGCGCCCGTCCGTGATGCCGGATCTGCCCGCCTACCGGGCGCATGTGCGCGCCGTGCTGGCGCAGGCCGATGTCATCAAGGTCAGCGATGAAGACCTGGAGCATCTGGCCATGCCCGGCGCGAATCCCCTGGAGCGGGCACGCCACCTGATGGACACGGCGCCGCACACCCATTGGCTGGTATTGACACTGGGCGGCGCCGGCGCCTGGCTGCTGTACCGCGAGGGTGGGGCGTACTTGGCCAGGGAAGCCCAGCCGCTGGCGGTGGTCGACACCGTGGGCGCGGGCGATAGTTTTCTGGCGGGGTTGCTGGCGCATCTGCTGCACCAGGCGCAGGCGGCGTCTGGTGCCAGCTTGGGCGCGTTCCTTGCCGACTTGGCGGGCGAGCCCTGCCGGCAGGCCTTGCGCCACGCCCTGGCCAGTGCCAGCCTGTGTGTGCAGCAGCAGGGCTGTGTGCCGCCCGGCTGGCAGGCAGCGCAGGACTGGGCGAATGCGCACCCAGCTCAGATGTCCACAAGCGCCGGCTGACGCGTTAGAACGTGTTCACGATCTCCCAGAGGCCGCGAGATCGTGAACACGTTCTTAGGGTTTCAGCACCCGCCCCGGATTCATCAGGTTCTGCGGGTCCAGCGCCTGCTTGATGCTGCGCATCATGGCCAGCGCCACGGGCGACTGGTATTGGCTGAGGGTATCGACCTTGAGCGCGCCCACGCCGTGCTCGGCGGAGAACGAGCCACCGAACTGCGCCACGGCGGCATAGACCAGGTCGTTGACGTCGCCCTCGCGCTCGCGCAGAAAGGCGGCGGCGTCGCCCCCCTCGGGCGCCTGCACGTTGTAGTGCAGGTTGCCATCGCCCAGGTGGCCGAAGTTGACCAGGCGCACGCCGGGAATCTCGCGCGCCAGCCGTGCGTCGGTGTCGGCCACGAAGGCGGGGATGCGAGAGATAGGCACCGAAATATCGTGCTTGATGTTCAGGCCTTCCTGCGCCTGCGCCAGAGGAATGCTCTCGCGGATGTGCCAGAGCTGTTGCGCCTGGGCGATGCTTTCTGCCACCACGGCGTCGAGCACACAGCCGGCTTCGAAGGCGGATTCCAGCAAGGCCTCGAAGCGCGCGCGGGCGTGTTCCTCGGATTCGCTGTCGGAATTTTCCAGCAGCACGCCGTACTGCGCCGCTTCCTGCTCCAGAAACGGCACGCGCAACTGCGGCATGTGCTTGTCCACCAGCGAGAGGGCAAAGCGGCCCATCACCTCAAAGCCCGTCAGGTCGGCGCCCAGGCTGCGCTGCGCCAGCGAGAGCAGGGCCACGGCCTGCTCCATCGAGGGCACCGCTGCCCAGGCCGTCAGCCGTGCGGCGGGGCGGGGGAAGAGCTTGAGCGTGGCGGCGGTGATGACGCCCAGCGTACCTTCGCTGCCGATCATCAGGTTGCGCAGGTCGTAGCCGGTGTTGTCCTTGCGCAGACCCTTGAGGCCGTTCCAGACCTCGCCCTGCGGCGTGACCACTTCAAGCCCCAGGCACAGCTCGCGCGTGTTGCCGTAGCGCAGCACCTGCGTGCCGCCGGCGTTGGTGCCCAGGTTGCCGCCAATGGTGCAACTGCCCTCGGCGGCGAGCGAGAGCGGGAACAGCAGCCCGGCCGCTTCGGCGGCAGCTTGCACGTTTTGCAGCACACAGCCGGCTTCCACCGTCATGGTGAGGTTGGCCTGGTCGGTGTCCCGCACGGCGTTCATGCGGGTAAGGCTGAGCACCACCTCGCGGCCCGAGGTGTCGGGCGTGGAGCCCACCGACAGGCTGGTGTTGCCGCCCTGCGGCACCATGGGCACGCCAAAGGCCGCGCAGGCGCGCACCACGGCGGCGACCTCCTGCGTATTGGCGGGACGCACCACGGCCAGGGCCTTGCCGTGCAGGCGGCCGCGCCAATCGCGCTCGTAGGTGCTCAGGTCGCCTTCGGTCAAGACATGCGCCGGCCCGACCAGGCTGCGCAGGGTGGCTAGAAAATCGGACATGGAAATAGAGAAATGGAGGCCCGGAGGCTCGGGGGTTACAAGGTGGCAGGCGCGGCGGCGGCCAGCGGCGCGGGTTTGCGCAGGCGCAGGCGGATGTGCGCGGTACAGGCGGTGAACAGCACGGTGCACAGCGCCACTTCGGCCCATGCCAGCCAGTTGCTTGGCGGCCGGTCGCTCCAGCCGCGCACGATGCCTTCGGTGAAATACAGCCAGACCATCAGGCTGACCCAGCGGTAGGTGTACATGCGGTTCTTCAAAAAACCGGCCAGCGGTACGCACAGCGGTAGCGCCTTGAGCGCCAGCCACGAGCCGCCGGGCCGCAGGGGGGCGAGCCACAGTTCCCAGGCCAGGCTCAGCACAATCAACGCCAGCAGGCTGGCGACCGCCACGCTGCGGGCACGCCGCACGGCGGCGGGGGCGGCGTTGGGCTGGTAGGGCGGGGGGGCGGCAGGCAGATCGGGACGGTTGGGCACGGGCATCGCGATGGCATCATACCGGCCATGGAATTCCCTCATGGCCGGCCCGAGCACACAGCGCAGGCGCTGCTGCACGATCTCTCGCACTTTCCCTGGAAGGTCACGGCACAGACGCTGCGCGAGCGTTTCCGGGAAGACCGGCTGGGGCTTACCGCCAGCAGCCTGACTTTCACCACCATTTTGGCGCTGGTGCCGTTTTTTACCGTGGCGCTGGCGGTGTTCAGCGCCTTTCCGATGTTCAGCCGCGTGCAGGAGGTGCTGCAGCGCTGGCTGCTGCAGAGCCTGGTGCCCAACTCGATCTCGCGCCCGGTGCTGGACTACCTGAACCAGTTTGCCGCCAAGGCCAGCCAGCTCGGTCTGGTGGGTTTCAGTGCCCTGATCGTCACGGCGCTGGCGCTGATGCTCACCGTGGACCGCACCTTCAACAACATCTGGCGCGTGCGCCGCCTGCGGCCACTGGGCCAGCGGGTACTGATCTATTGGGCGGCCCTCACCTTTGTGCCGCTGCTGCTGGGCACCAGCCTGGCGCTCACGTCGTATGCCATCTCGGCGTCGCGCGGCTTGGTGGAGACGCTGCCCAACGGCGTGTCGCTGCTCATCCATTCACTGCAGTTCATCGTGCTGGCAGGCGGCATGGCGAGCCTCTACCACTCGATACCCAACACACCGGTGCGCTGGCGCCATGCCTGGGCCGGCGGCATTTTCGTCTCGGTGGGCATCGAGCTGGCCAAGAAAGGACTGGCGCTGTACCTGGCGCGCATGCCCACCTACTCAGCGGTGTACGGCACCTTTGCCACGTTGCCGATTTTGCTGATCTGGATTTACATCGCCTGGGTCATCGTGCTGCTGGGCGCGGTGGTGGCGGCCTACCTGCCCAGCCTGATGGCCGGGGTGGCGCGCCGCTCAGGGCACCAGGGCTGGAGCTTCGAGCTGGCCATTGAGCTGCTGCAGCACCTGCACCGCGCGCGCATCGGCCACGGGCGCGGTTTGCGGGCCACGGCGCTGGCGCGGCAGATGCGGGTGGACGCCTTGCAACTGGCGCCGGCGCTCGAAGCCCTGCTGGCGCTGGATTGGGTTGCTCGCATTGAAGAAAACGCGGACCGCCGACGCGATGAACCGCGCCTGGTGCTGCTCGCAGACCCGGCCACCACGCCGTTGGCGCCTCTGGTGCAGCGTCTGCTGCTGGAGCGCGGCCCGCATGTGGAACCTCTGTGGCAAGGCGCGCGGTTGGATCGCCTGCGCCTGGCCGATGTGCTGGACGCGTCGGGCGCTGCACCAGAGGCAGGCGCAGACGCAGCCATGGAAATATGAATGAAATATGGCTCTAGCGCTTATATGGTAAGCGCTTGTAGCTAGTTATTCGATAGCACCCTGCAAATGCGCTGCCGCCGCCTGCCCGCTGCGCACCGCGCCTTCGAGCGTGGCCGGATACGGCCCGTCAACGTAGTCGCCGCAGGCCCACAGGCCGGGCGCGATGTACGCGGCCGGGCGTGCCAGGCCAGGCGTACAGGCAAACGTAGCGCGGCGCTCCACCACGGTTTGCACGCACTGGAGGCCCGGCAGGTTCAGCTCGCGCTCGGCCTGCGCCAGCACCTGTGCCTCGGTTTGCGCGCGCTCGGCGCGGCTCGCGCTGACCACGAAGGCCAGCAGGCCGGCCGGGCCGCCCAGCTGCCCACGGTCGAACACGAACTGCGCGGGTGCTGAGCGCAGCGCCAGCATGGGCCGCGCCAGCACGCTGCCGCTGGCGGGCGCTGCGGCCTGGGCGTACACCGTGGCAATGGATTCAAAGCGCAGCGCTTGCGCGCTCGCCGCCCAATCGCACAGCGCCACGGCATCGGCCAGCGGTGCATCCTGGGCGCATTGGGCCACCAGGCGCGCGGCCTCGGTGCTGGGCGCGGCCAGCAGCACCGCGTCGAAAGGCGAGCCGTCCACGCTCCAGCCGCGCGCCGTTGCCGTGAGCGCCTGTACCCGCGCGCCGGTGCGCACGATGGCGCCGCGCGAGCGCAGCCAGCGCTCGGCCGCGTCGGGCAGCAGCGCGCTCAGGTCCTTGCGGGGCAGCAGCAGGTTGGAACCGCCGGGGCCGCCCAACAGGCTGTCGCGCAGGATGCGCAGGAACACCTGGCCGCTGGCTTCTTCTGCCGGCGTGTTCAGTGCTGCGACGCACAGCGGTTCGATGAATTCGCCCAACAGTCGGGGCGGCAGGCCCTCGCACAGCACGGCCACAGACACTTCGGGCGCGCAGGCAAAGCGCCGCCGCTGCCAGGTCTGGGCGCGCCCCAGCATCGCCAGGCGCTCGCGCCAGGTCCAGCCGCGGGCCCGCGCAATGCCGAGCAGAGCGTCCCAGGGGGGCGCGATGTCGGGCCACTGCAGGCCGCTGCCGTCTGCAAAACGCAGCGCCAGCGGCAGGCGCACGAAGGCATCGCGCGGGTCAATGCCCACGGTGTCCATCAGGCGCAGGCAATCGGTGTAGGCGCCAATCAGAATGTGCTGGCCGTTGTCGAGGAGCAGCGGAGCGCCATCGGCGCCTGGCAGCGCGACCCTGCGCGCCCGCCCACCCAGGCTGCGCGCGGCCTCCAGCAGCGTCACGTCGTGCCCGGCCACGGCGGCGGCCACGGCGGCGGCCAACCCCGCCCAGCCGCCCCCGACCACGGCGATCCGCATGCGCATACCGGCCACGCGGCTACATCCGCCCGAGCGCCTGCATCTTCCAGGCGAGCCAGAACTTGCGCAGCGGCGTGAGCGCCACGCGCTGGTTCAGCACCTGGAAGTTGTCGCGTTCGATTTCAGTCAGCAGCGTGCGGTAGATGCTGGCCATCATCAGGCCGGGTTTTTGCGCGCGCCGGTCTTCGGCAGGCAGCAGGGCAAGGGCTTCGTCGTAGAGGCGGTGAGCGCGTTCGGATTGGAAGCGCATCAGGGCGACAAAACGCTCGGAGGTCTTGCGCTCCAGAATTTCACTGGCTTTCACATCGAACTGCTGCAGCTCGTTGACCGGCAGGTAGATGCGCCCGCGCATTGCGTCCTCGCCCACGTCGCGCAGGATGTTGGTCAGTTGCAGGGCCTGGCCCAGCTTGTGTGCATAGTCGGTGGTCGCCGCTTGCGTCTGCCCGAAGATGCGCGCAGCCACCTCGCCGACCACGCCGGCCACCAGGTGGCAGTAGCGCTGCAGGCCGGGGTAGTCGAGGTAACGGTTCTGGTTCAGGTCCATCTCGCAGCCCTCGATCACGGCCAGCAGCGGCGCTGCCTCGATGCCGAACGTTTGCAGGTGCGGCATGAGCGCCTGGGTGACCGGGTGTGTGGCCTTGCCGGCGAAGGTTTGCGTCAGCTCGCTGCGCCACCAGGCGAGCTTGGTGTAAGCAACGTTGGTGTCGGTGACTTCGTCGACAACATCGTCTATTTCGCGGCAAAACGCATAAAAAGCGGTAATGGCCTGGCGCCGCTGCTCGGGCATGAACAGGAAGGCGTAATAGAAACTGCTGCCCGAAGCCGCGGCTTTTTCTTGTACGTACTGCTGCGGATTCATATGCCTGCGATTCTCCCATGCTGTAGGGTGCCTGCCCGGCAGAAGCATCGTGGGCTGCGGGCGATTCCCGCTTGCAACGCCTTCTGGAGCGCAGGCTCCCAGCGCCTACACTCGGGCAGAACTGCTATGCATCTGAACTCCCTTCTTGTCCTTGGTATCGAGTCGTCCTGCGACGAAACCGGTGTCGCGCTGGTGCGCACGCAGAGCGGCGCGCGCGTGCCCCGCTTGCTGGCGCACGCCCTGCACAGCCAGATCGAGATGCACCAGGCCTACGGCGGCGTGGTGCCCGAACTGGCTAGCCGCGACCATATCCGCCGCGTATTGCCGCTGACCGAAGCGGTGCTGCACGAGAGTGGCTGCACCCTGCCTGAGGTGGACGTGGTGGCTTTCACCCGCGGCCCGGGCCTGGCGGGCGCCTTGCTGGTGGGTGCCGGTGTGGCCTGCGCGCTGGGTTCGGCGCTGGAGGTGCCGGTGCTGGGTGTGCACCATCTGGAAGGGCATTTGCTCTCGCCCTTTCTCAGCGCGGACCCGCCCGAGTTTCCGTTTGTCGCCTTGCTGGTGTCTGGCGGTCACACGCAACTGATGCGCGTCGATGGCGTGGGGCAGTACGCGTTGCTGGGTGAAACCATTGACGATGCGGCTGGCGAAGCCTTTGACAAATCGGCCAAGCTCATGGGCCTGGGCTACCCTGGCGGACCGGCGCTTTCGCGCCTGGCAGAGCAGGGCAGTGCGGTGGCTTTCAAGTTGCCGCGCCCGCTGCTGCACAGCGGTAACCTGGATTTTTCGTTTGCCGGCCTCAAGACGGCCGTGATGACGCAGGCCAAAAAACTGGGCGGCGACCTGCCCGCGCGCAAGGCCGATCTGGCCGCCAGCACCGAAGCGGCCATTGTCGAGGTGCTGGTGAAGAAATCGTTGGCGGCGCTGGCGCAAACGGGTTTGCAGCGCCTGGTGGTCGCTGGCGGCGTGGGCGCCAATCGCCACCTGCGCGAGCAGCTCAATGCCGCCTGCGCCGCGCGCCGTGTGCGCGTGCACTACCCGGAACTGCATCTGTGCACCGACAACGGCGCCATGATCGCGCTGGCTGCCGCCATGCGTTTGCAGGCGGGTTGCGAAGCGCCGAACCGCGAGTACGCGTTTGATGTGAAGCCCCGGTGGCCACTCGATTCGTTGGTTCGCGCGCAGCCTGGCACCTGAGCAGCCATCTTTACAAAGACTTTGTCTGGACTTTGCCGCTGTGACAAGGCATGCCCAGACAATGGCGGAGTACCAAAGCGGTGCGCACCTTCCTCCAAAAATCCATGCTTTATTCCTGTTCGACTCACGGTAGGCGCCGCATGGCTCTGGCAGTGGCCGCCAGCGCCGCGCTGTTGTCCGGGTGCGCCGCCCCGACAGGAAGTACCGCCGACACCCCCGCGTGGGCGACGCCTGCAAAGTGGGCGGGTGCGCCAGTGGGCAACGCTGCCACGTCGCTTGGGCAGTGGTGGGGGCGCTTTGACGACCTTGTGCTCAGCAGCTTGGTGGGGCAGGCGCTGGCCAGCAACGCCACCCTGCGCCAGACCGAGGCAGCGCTGCGCCAGGCGCGGGCCGTGAGCGATGTGCAGGCTGCCGGCCTGCTGCCGTCGGTGGGTGCGTCTGGCTCGGCGCAGCGCAGTCGCACCGCAGGCGCTACAGCCAACCGTTTTGCCGCAGGGTTCGATGCGAGCTGGGAGCCTGACCTGTTTGGCGCGCAGAGCAGTGCCGTGGCGGCAAGCGAGGCCGACGTGGCCGTTGCAAAGGCCAACCTTGGCGATGCCCAGGTGTCGCTGGCTGCGGAGGTGGCGGCCAACTACATTGCGCTGCGTGGCCTGCAGGAGCGCCTGGCCATTGCACGCAGCAACCTCGCCAGCCAGCAGGAGACCCTGCAGATCAGCAACTGGCGCCTGCAGGCCGGGCTGATCACCTCGCTCGACACCGAGCAGGCCCGTGCGGCCGCCGAACAGACGGCCGCGCAAGTGCCGGCGCTTGAGAGCAGCCTGGCGCAGACGCGCCATGCGCTTGCCGTGCTGACGGGCCAGCCGCCCGCAGCGCTGGATGCGGCGTTGGCAACTGCCGGGGCCGTCCCGCAGGCGCCAGCCGACTTGGTATTGGCGATTCCTGCACAAGCCCTGCGCCAGCGCGCCGACGTGCGGGCGGCTGAGGCGCGCATCGGCGCGGCTTTGGCGCGCGTATCGCAGGCCGATGCGGCCCGCTACCCCAGCCTGCGCATCAGCGGCAATCTGGGCCTGAGTGCGGCGACGCTGGGGGCGCTGACAAGCGGCGCCAGTGTGGCCAACGCACTGCTGGCCAGCATTTCTGTGCCGCTGTTTGACGGCGGCGCCGCGCGGGCCCAGGTTCGGGCGCAGGAAGCGGCACTGGAGCAGGCTCGCATGGGTTATGAAGCAACGGTGTTGACTGCGTTGCAGGACGTGGAGGACGCCCTGGTCGCCCTGCAAGGCGACCGCGAGCGCCTGGCGCACCTGCAGGCCGCTGCCAGTGCCGCCGCCAATGCCGACCTTCTGGCGCACCAGCGCTACCAGAGCGGGCTGATCGATTTCCCCACCGTGCTCGATACCCAGCGCACCCTGCTTTCCGCCCAGGACGGCGTCGCCAGTACACAGGTCAGCCTCGCGACCGACCATGTGCGTCTCTACAAGGCGCTGGGCGGCGGCTGGGCACCCGAAGGCGATGGCAATGCCACCGCCATGATTCCCACCAAGAACGCGCGCCCATGATGACAACCCGTCCACCAGCGACACTGTCCGCCAGCACCCCGCCCACCGATCTGCAGTCCTTGCTGGGCGACGACCACCCGCCGCGCTGGTGGCAGCGCTCTTCCTTGTGGATAGGGCTCGCTGCCCTGCTGCTGGCCGCTGGCGGTGTGTATTACTGGCAGGTACAAAACCAGGAAAAAGCCGCCCCCGCCTATGTGACGACGCCGATCACTAGGGGCAATATCACCCTCACGGTGTCGGCCAACGGCACGCTGCAGCCGACCCGCTCGGTGAACATCGGCAGTGAACTCTCCGGCACCATCAAACGGGTGCTGGTGGATGTGAACGACCGGGTCAAGGCAGGGCAGGTGCTGGTGGAACTCGATGCCTCCAAGTTCAGCGACCAGGTGACGCGCTCGCGTGCCGCACTGGCCGCTTCGCAGGCCGCGCAGGCGCAAAGTGTGGCCACGACCCAGGAGGCACGGGCTGCCCTGGCGCGTTTCGAGGAAGTAGCGAAGCTCTCGGGCGGCAAGGTGCCGTCGGCCACTGAACTCGATAGCGCGCGCGCTGCCCTGGACCGTGCCGTGGCCGCAGAAGACAGCGCCCGGGCCAACGTGGTGGTGGCGCGTGCCACGCTGTCCACCGATGAAACCAATCTGTCCAAAGCCTCGATCCGCTCGCCCATCGACGGCGTGGTGCTCAGCCGATCGGTCGAGCCGGGCAATGCCGTGGCGGCTTCCTTGCAGGCTGTGACCTTGTTCTCGGTCGCCGAGAACCTGGCGCAACTTGAGCTCGATGCCAATGTGGATGAGGCCGATGTCGGCGCGGTGGCGGTCGGCCAAAAGGCCAGTTTCACCGTCAGCGCCTACCCGACGCGGCGCTTTCCGGCTGCCATCGAGCGGGTTGCCTTTGGCTCGACCACCACCAACAATGTGGTGACCTACGTGACGACGCTGAAGGTGGACAACTCCGACCTCGCCCTGCGCCCCGGCATGACGGCGGTCGCCACCATCGTGGCCACCGAGCGCAAGGATGTGCTGCTGGTGCCCAACACCGCGCTGCGCTTTTCGCCCGTGGGGAGTGCGCCCGCCAAGGGTGGCAGTGCGCAGAGCGGCGGCATTCTCTCCAAGATGATGCCGCGCCCCCCCAGGAGCGGTGCCAAGACGGCGCGGCCCGACGGCAACACCCCGGGCACACGCCAGATATGGCTGCTCAAGGATGGCCAGCCGGAGGCCTTGTCGGTCACCACGGGCATCAGCGACGGCCGCGTGACAGAGGTGAGCGGCGAGGGGCTGGAGCCTGGCCTGCCCGTCATTACCGATCAGCGCAGCAGCGGGGCCGGGGCGTGATGCCAGCCGATGCCCCGCTGATCCGCCTGCGCGGCATTACCAAGGTGTACGGCACGGGGGGCACCGCGTTCCAGGCGCTCAAGGGGGTTGACCTGGAGATTGCGCGCGGCGACTTCGTGGCCATCATGGGCCCCAGCGGTTCGGGAAAATCCACCGCCATGAACACCCTGGGGTGCCTGGATACCCCTACCACGGGCACGTACGAGTTTCAGGGCGTGCAAGTGCAATCGCTCAGCCGCGACGAGCGCGCCCGGCTGCGCCGGCGCTATCTGGGCTTTGTCTTCCAGGGCTTCAATTTGCTGGCACGTACCTCGGCGCTGGAAAACGTCGAGCTGCCCCTGATCTACCGCGGCGAGCCCGCCGCCAAGCGCCATGCCATGGCGGCGCGTGCGCTCGAAGCCGTGGGGCTCAAGGGCTGGGAGCACCACTCGCCGGGCGAACTCTCGGGCGGTCAGCAGCAGCGGGTGGCGATTGCCCGCGCCATCGTCACTGAACCGGCCGTGCTGCTGGCCGACGAGCCCACCGGCAACCTGGACACCGCGCGCAGCAAGGAAATCATGGAGCTGCTCTGGCACCTCAATGCCGACTTGGGCATCACCGTGATCATGGTGACGCACGAGAGCGACATGGCCGCCTATGCGCGGCGCATCGTGCGCTTTGTCGATGGGGTGGTGGAGAGCGACGAGCGCAATCCGGCGCCGGTAGGGCTGCAGGCGGCTGCACCCGCACCCACGGAGATCACCCATGTGGCTTAACACCCTGCTGCTGGCGCTGCGCTCGATCCGGCGCAACCTGATGCGCTCTTTCCTGACGGTGCTCGGCATCGTGATCGGTGTCAGCGCCGTCATCACCATGGTCACCGTGGGCAATGGCGCCACGTTGGCGGTGCAGAACCAGATTTCGGGTTTGGGCACCAACCTGCTCCAGGTGCGGCCCGGCCAGCGCATGGGCCCTGGCAGCGGCGGTGCGAGCGCACCGGCCTTCAAGGACACCGACGCCGAGGCCATTGCCAGCCAGATCGGTGGTGTCGCCGCTGCGGCGCCCGAATCGCGCGCCAGCGGCACGCTGGTAGCCAACGGCCGCAACTGGACCAGCTCGATTACCGGCAGCACCAACGACTGGCTCACCATCGGCAACTGGACGCTGGCCAGCGGCCGTTTGTTTACCGAAGCGGAACTGCGCGCCGGTGCCGCCGTGTGCCTGATCGGCGAAACCGTGCGGCGCGAGCTCTTTGGCAACGGTGCGGCACTCGGTGCGCCATTGCGCGTGAAGCAGATCAGCTGCGAAGTGGTCGGCGTGCTCGCATCCAAAGGCCAGGGCGCCTTCGGCAACGACCAGGACGACATGGTCTTCCTGCCGCTCAAAACGCTGCAACGGCGCATCACCGGCAACACGCAGGTCAACACCCTGCTGGTGTCCATGCAGGACGGCAGCGACGCGTCGCGGGTGAAAGCGAGCCTGACGCAGTTGCTGCGCGAGCGCCGCAAGCTTGCTGATACCGACGAAGACAATTTCAACGTGCTCGATACCAAGCAACTGGCCGACACGCTCTCGGGCACCACCAAAATCATGACCACGCTGCTGGGCGCGGTGGCCGCCGTGAGCCTGTTGGTGGGCGGCATTGGCATCATGAACATCATGCTGGTGAGCGTCACCGAACGCACCCGTGAGATCGGCCTGCGCCTGGCCATTGGCGCGCTGGAACGCGAGGTGCTGCTGCAGTTCCTGATCGAGGCCGTGGTGCTGGCGGCGCTGGGTGGGCTGGTCGGCATTGTGCTGGCGGCGCTGGCCTCGGTGGTGCTCTCCGGGGCCATGGGAATTCCTTTCCTGTTCAACCCGGTGGTGAACATCGCCTCGTTCGTTTTTTCGGCCGCCATCGGCGTGCTGTTTGGTTATTTTCCCGCGCGGCGCGCGGCGCGCATGGACCCGATTGATGCCCTGCGGCATGAGTGAGTGCTAGCGCGAGCAGCGCAGGGACTGCGGGGATCGGGAGCGAGGCCACCTTTCGGGCCATCGCTGCGCTCGGCTACGGCGTTGGCAGCCAGAGCGGCGCAGGCATTGGGGTCGGATCACGATTTCGCGCAGCGAAACTCGTGCTCAGACCCCATACATGGACGCCCCCGGTTTGCCAAGCCGCGCCTGAGCATGATGTTGTTTTCAAAGGTATCAGGACTGCTGCCATACATCCGGACTTTGTTGGGTCACTTTCAACCCTGTCCCTGATGGAATTCGCTCACCAGCTCCCTATCAATTTCGCGTGCTCGTTGCCGGCACGTCGGGGTCATCGGGTTTTGCTGATGCCGGTCCAACCTGTGCTTGCCATCATCTCGCCTTGAGCGTTGCCTGTGCAATCAATGGGTGCGCTGCCCGTTTCAATCGTGTTTGTCCTCGTTCGCTTTCATACTGCGGCCAACATTCTGGCCTCGGGCCGGTATTGGCTGGCTTTGACAAGCATGGCCCAAAGGATGCGTGCATTGCGATTGGCCAGTGCAACTGCAGCCACATTGGCGTTGCGCCGGCTCAGCAGCCGATCGAGCCACGCATCGGTGCTTTTGCCTGCGGCGCGCCGCCGCTCATTGGCCTGAATCAGCGAGCGCGCTCCATGGATGAGCAAGGTGCGCACATAACCATCGCCGCGTTTGCTGATGCCCAGCAGTTTGTCCTTGCCCCCACTGGAGTGCTGGCGCGGCACCAACCCCAGCCAGGCGGCCAGTTGCCTGCCATTGGCAAACAGCGTGGCATCGCCCACGGTGGCCACGATGGCGCTGCTGGTGATGGGGCCGATGCCCGGCACTTGCTGCAGCCGTCGCTCGGCGCTGTCTGCCTGCACCGATGAGGCGATGAGCTGCTCCAGTTGAGCGACCTGCGCATCGAGCTGCTTGAGCTGCTGGTGCAGATGTCCGATCAGGGTGCGCATGGGCGAAGGCAGCGCCATGCGCTCATCAGCGGCAACGGCGCCAGCTTGGACGAGCACCACGCGCAGGCCCTGGGCCATGACGATGCCGAACTCACTGAGCAAGCCGTGAATCTGGTTGGCCAGCGCCGTGCGCATCTTCACAAAGCCCTGGCGTGCGCGGTGCACGGCCAGCACCGCTTGCTGTTCGCAGCTCTTGACAGCCACAAAGCGCATGCTGGGGCGGCTGACAGCTTCGCAGATGGCTTGCGCGTCTGCGCGGTCGTTCTTGTTGGATTTGACGTAGGGCTTGACGAACTGCGGTGACATCAGGCGCACATCGTGCCCCTGGCTTTGCAGCTTGCGCGCCCAGAAATGCGCGCCTGAGCAGGCCTCCATGCCAATCAGGCACGGCGGCAAACCGAAAAAAACTCGGCCATCTGCGCGCGGCGCAGGGGCTTGCTGAAGACGATCCGACCGGTGTGATCGACACCGTGCACGTGAAAGATGTTCTTGGCCAGATCGATGCCAACGGTGGTAACTTGCATGGTGGACGCTCCTGTCTGTTGAACAAGTGGTTGATCGAGCCTCCACTTTGGCACTTCAAGGCCGATCAGGTGGGGGCGTCCATTCCATTAATCCCGGAACAAAGGGTGCGGCCTCATTCACCGCAGCACCCTGGCCGGGCCTCGTTCCGCAAAGAACCCGTAGCAGGGAAAAATATAGAGAAAATGGACTCTAGCGCTTGATGGGTATGCGCTGATAGCTATCAAGTTTGATTTGAATGGGGTTGAATAGGGCGCTGCGGGAATGTTTGCGCCTTGGGGTCCATCTGCAGTTTCCACCGCAACGTCGTTGGGCTGTTCACGACCAGGAGCTGCCAGGCTATGCAACGGTTGAATTCAGCGGTTGCCGAAGCCGGTCCGCTGGATTGGCGGCGTGCCTTCGCCAAGGGCGGGTGCCGGGATGTGCGCCCGGCGGCGCAGTATCTTTCTCTTGCGTCGCCAAGAGAAAGACACCAAAGAGAAGGCGACCCCGCTGTCCGTGACCCCTTCGGGGCAACCTGCGGTGCTCGCTTCAGGCGGGGTCCGCGCAAACTCGCTTCACTGCGTTTCGCTCAAACAGCGCGCGGCCCTGATCCGCCTGAAGCTGTGCTCCTCGGCACGGACAGAGGGGATGGGGAGCCCAGCAGCCCTTCGGGCCATCGCTGCGCTCGGCCCCGGCCTCCGCACCGCGCGCGGCTCAGGCATTGGGGTCGGATCACGATTTCGCGCAGCGAAACTCGTGCTCAGACCCCAATCCTGGAATGCTGGGCGCAGCGCGGGTTCTTTGCCAATTTATGCTTGCGGCAGTGCATTACCGTTGAGATGACGAGCGGCTGTTGTCGGCTAGGAGCAGACACTTGATGACACTCTTGGAGATCAGACATCACCAAAGGCCATCAGGTCAGTGTTGGATGATTTTGCCTGCGGAGTCAATCAGCAACACATCACAAACGCTTTCCAGCGCGACCGGGCGGTACTCAACGCCATGGGGCACAACGATGAACTCACCATCCTCAAGCACCTCCTCGCGATCCCGAAACTTCATGAGGAGGCGACCTTTGTGCACAAAGAACAGTCTGTCTTCGTTCCGGCGGAATGACCAGGTCGACTCGCCGCCGAACCGAGCCAGCTTGAGCTGCACGTCGTTGATCTGGCCCGCAACTTTGGGCATCCCCAGTCCGGCCACGCCGCTGAATGCCTTCGTGAGGCTCTCCTTGTGGATGGGCGATAAGTGCTTGTTGAGATCTGCCGTGTCACGGATGATTGCTTCAAGCTGGCCGGGAAGGTCATTGGCTATGGCCGGGTATCTGCCGTCGAGCGCGGCGGTGCCGATCGTGAAGCCGGCTGCGCCGACATCTTTCACCACACAGATGCGCTCCGGTGTGTCGATCGAGCCGGCCATGATCACAGGCTTGGAGACGGCCGCACATACGGCTTTCATCAAAGCGGGCACATCTTCCTTCGAGCGGTAGGCCAGCAGATCCAAGCCATGAACTCCCTCGTGTGCTGTGATCGCCTTCGCACTCTGAACGATCTCTTCAATCGAGCCTTCCAGAACGCTTGGGTGCCCGGAAATCCTTCCTGGGAACGGAAAGTATTGAATGCCAGAGCCTTGGAGAATTGGCAGCACACATTCGACGCGCGTGCCACCGAGAAGGACGTCGACACCGATGTCGACCGCCGCCCTGGCCGAGACGATCTCGCTTTCACTGTCAAGCGACACTACTTCTAGATACGAAGTAGCACCATGGGCCTGTATGGCCTTGTTAAGTGCCTTCAGTTGGTCGGTCGGAAGGCCGATGTCCTTGAACCCGATGTGACGAGCGCCCAGACTGAGGGCGGTTTGCAGATGCTGCGAGGCATCAGCGACTGTCCTGTCGTTGCGGGTAAGCATGAAGATGAAGCGAAGTCCCATTACAGTGTCCTTTCAATGGCGTTTCTCTCTTGAGCCGCTGCCAGCCGCCGCGCATACGCCAGTGCTGTTTGCAGGCTGGTGGGGTCTGCGATGCCCTGGCCGGCGATGTCAAACGCAGTGCCGTGATCAGGGCTGGTGCGCACGAACGGAAGCCCAAGCGTGATGTTCACGCCTTTTTCCAAGCCGAGGTATTTCACCGGTATCAGGCCCTGATCGTGGTACTGGGCCACGACAACATCGAAGCGCCCCTGGCGGGCTTGCATGAAGACTGTGTCGCCCGGGTAAGGACCGCTTACGGCGATGCCCTCGGCGCGTGCGGCAGCGATGGCCGGCGTGATGATTCGGATCTCTTCGTCACCGAAGAGCCCCCCCTCGCCAGCATGCGGGTTAAGACCCGCTACTGCTACCCGCGGTGCGGCAAAACCCAGGGCCTTGCCACCTTCGTGCGCGAGGCGGATGGCGCTCATCTGGGCCTCGAAGTCCGCCTGCTCTATAGCCTTGCGCAGCGAGGTGTGAATGGTGACAAGCACGGTTCGGATGTCGTCGTTGGCAAGCATCATCGCCACCCGAACGGCACCTCCGTGGTCGGCCAGTATCTCGGTGTGGCCGGGATAGCGGATACCGGCACTGGCCATTGCTTCCTTGTTGATGGGCGCGGTCACGATCCCAGCGACTTTTCCAGACCGGGCTGCAGCAATCGCTGCCACGATTGCGTCGAACGACGCTTGACCTGCGACAGCGCTTATCCGACCGAGTGGCGGGGGTTCGACGATCCTTGTCACTTCGACGACTTCGATCACGCCCGGGCGAAGTCGGGCGTCTTCCGGTCTCGCGATGCGCTGGACGTCGGCTTGTAAACCCAATCGGCTAACGATGTCGGTCATTACAAGATGGCTGCCGAACACAACGGCCGACTCATAGGGGCTGGCCAAAGCCTTGGCCACAATCTCGGGGCCGATGCCTGACGCATCACCCATCGTGATAGCCATCGGAAGGTGTGCAGTCATACGGGAGCCTTTACTAAGAATGCTGTGTCACCACGCAGTTTCATGACGGCGCGATGCAAAGCATCGTCATCGCCGAAACCGCCGGCTTTCATAGCGAGCAGGAGTGCTCGACCGTTATCCAATTTCGCTCGTCCAAGTGGAAAGCCCGGATCCAGTTCCTGGAGGACCTCGAACTCTCGAACATTCAGTCGATCGAGGATTGCCTCCATCGTGTCGCCACCGGTGGCTATCAGCACGTCGAAGGTTTGCTTGTGGAGCAGTTGCGCAGCTTTGACAGCGATGCGGCGCAGCACAGCGGCCGGGCTGTCATCCCATGTGACTGGTCCACGCAGCAACATGACACCTCGCATTTCGGCCCCAGTCTGAGCTAGGCGATCGGCTTGCCGGTGGCTACGCGGATTGGCACTGCCCACCACGACTAAAACATCGCCGTCGATGTTGGGGCGCTCTTCAACAGGAGTTTTCGCATTTGCAAAACGCTGGGCCAATGCCGACGCCATCCCAGGTGAGCCCGCCCACAGGATCGATGCCGGATCGGGAAGCGCTGCGATCTGCGAGTCCAGTTCCTCCTGCGACGCAGCGTCGAGCAAAACAGCATTCTTGATGCAGGCTGGAACGAAATCGGCGAGGGCCGAGCAGCGGGCAGGGTGGACAGGGTCCCGGCCATACACGCTATCGGCGACGGGTACGCCATCCACAAGCTGAATACCGCCAATGGTCGTTCGTCCGGCTGCGGGAAAGGCTGGGGCGAACACCAGCGTCTGGCGTCCACTGGCTTTGAAGCACGCCTCCAGTTCGGCCATGACGTGCCCGCGTAACGTGGAGTCCACCGTCTTGTAGATCACTTCGCGGTCGGCCAGCCGCGCCGTGAGCTCAGCCACGCGCCTGGCAGCTTCCCCATCGGTTGTCGATCGGGAGGCGCAATCAACCGCGGCGACGGTGGCCTTCTGGTGCGGTGGTCGGCCTCTGCCAACAATGGCTGCTCGGCCTCTCGCGACGAAGGGCGCTGCTCCGTCCGCCGCACTGGTCAGATCGTCTGCAAGGATGGCCACGTTGAGGTTAGAATCTGTGTTCATGCGTCAATTGTCCAGAAGATGTGACAAAGGAAAAAGCGATAGTTTCTACACAAAATAAGTGAGAAAATATCACCAATGAAACGCACAGATATTCCATCCTTGGATGACCTGAGAGCCTTTGAAACGACAGCTCGCTTAGGCTCTGTTCGACTGGCGGCCGATAGCTTGGCATTGACTCATGGTGCTGTGAGCCGTCGCATCACTAAGCTATCGGGCGACCTGGGCTTCCAGCTGTTCGAGAAGAGCGGGAGGGGGTTGCGCCTGACCTCTGCGGGGCAAACGCTCAACCTGACGCTTGGCCGATTCTTCGGTGAACTGGCTGCGACGGTGGAAAGCCTGCGTAGCGCAAATTCTAGGCAAAGCGCACTGGTGCTTTCCTGCGAGCCTTCTGTCGCGATGCGCTGGCTGATCCCGCGGCTGGCTGGATTTCAGGGCGCACATCCCGATATCGCTCTGCATCTGTCGGTCGGCGGCGGGCCGGTGGAGTTCCAACGTGATCGCATCGATCTGGCCATCCGCCGACTTGACTTCGGCATCCCTGACGCTTGGCAGGTCCAACGCTTGTTCGCGGAACGAGTGGGGCCAGTCTTGAGTCCACAGTTGGTACCGGCATTCGAGCGCGGTGAGTACATCGCGCTTGGTTCCAAGACGCGACCGAACGCTTGGGCGCATTGGCTGGAAAGACATCCCTCGGTCCCCCGCCCTTCAGAGATTCGGTACTTCGATCACCACTTTCTGATCGTCGAGGCAGCGTCTGCTGGTCTAGGGGTGGCGTTAAGCCCACTGGTACTGGTGATAGATGACTTGGAGAGGGAACGCTTGATTGGTCCGCTCGGCTTCGACGTCGACGGTAGCCACTATGGACTCATTTGGCGGGACAAAGCTGATCTTGTAGGGTCAGGGCTTGCGGTTGCCGATTGGCTCCATGAGGAATGTTCAAGATCCTTCAGCTGAAGGGCAGGAATGGGTCGAAAGCTGCACTACGCCCCGTCGTTAGCAAGCATCCTGAAGCGGCCTTGGCAGCTACAACCCCAAACCGCAATTTCCAACGATTGGCGGTATAACTGCGCACCTCCCGCCTTCCATGGTCGGTCTGCAAGCCATCCCATCCCCGCCTGCAAAACTCCAAATTTGATAGCTACTAGCGCTTTTCCATCAAGCGTTTGAGCCACTTTTGACCCCAATTTCCATGTCTTTCCCTGCTTTGCTGCGCACACGCTAGGCCGCGCTGCGGCCGGTGTGGGCGCGTGTGCTGCAGCGGCCCGAGAAGCTGCTGTCGCTGCACAGCCTGCTCTGGGCGTTCATCGCCGCCGGGCTGGCGCTGCTGCTGTATGTGCTGGTGCTGATTCCCTTCACGCCGGGCATCCGCGATATCCGCAAGGCCAAGACGGAGCAGCCGGCGCAGCTGGTGGCGGCTGACGGCAAGCTGCTGGCCGAATATCGCTGGGTGAACCGCACCTGGGTGCCGCTCCGAAATCGCACCGCCGGTGGTGGACGCGCTGATCGCCACCGAGGACCACCGCTTCTACAAGCACTGGGGCCTGGACTGGCGCCGCACGGCGTCGGCGCTGCGTGGCCGTGACGATTAACCAGTTAGCCCGCTGCGCTTGAAACCAGCGGAAATGAGGATGGATTTCGAATGGACTGCACCGATAAGTCGATGTCCAACATCGGCCAGTAAAGATGGTCGGGGGTCGGCCACTGAACTTCGGAAATCTGTTCGATCGTCCCCTTTCGGAACCAGGGGAATTGTTCGAAGGGAACGAGCAGTTCCTCGTCGGCAAGCAGAAGCCAAAAACCGTGCTTCGAAATATGGGTCACTTCAGCTGCCAAAGTGGTGGTTCCAGGCATCTTGGATCTCCTTCAGGTGTGCATTCACAACGGCTTGCGCTTGTCGAAGTTGCGTCTCGGAAAGACCAGTATGGTTGGCCAGAACCACCTGTGGTGTAAGCCAGAATTTCGCTTCACCGTCTACGTGTGAAACATGCACGTGAATGCGTGTCTCCTCCCGCGAAAAAAAGAAGAGACGAAATTGGCCGTCACGAACAATAGTAGGTGCCATTGCGTTACTGTAACCAACACCGATAGCGGCCTGGATGTGCACCAGTTGCATATTACGCATCCCGTGGCAGTCTTCGCAGCTACAACCCCAAACCGCAATTCCCGCCGATTGGCGGTATAACTGCGCACCTCGCGCCCTCCATGGGCGGTCTGCAAGCCAAACCATCCCGCCTGCAAAACTCCCAATTTGATAGCTGCTCGCGCTTATCCATCAAGCGCTTGAGCCACTTTTGACCCGAAATCCCCATGTCTTTCCCTGCTTTCCTGCGCACGCGCTGGGCCGCGCTGCGCCCGGTGTGGGCGCGTGTGCTGCAGCGGCCCGACAAGCTGCTGTCGCTGCACAGCCTGCTCTGGGCGCTCATGGCCGCCGGGCTGGCGATGGTGCTGTATGTGCTGGTGCTCATCCCGTTCACGCCCGCCATCAGCGACATCCGCAAGGCCAAGACGGAGCAGCCGGCGCAGCTCGTCGCGGCCGACGGCAAGCTGCTGGCCGAGTACCGCTGGGTGAACCGCGCGTGGGTGCCGCTCAGCGAGATCGCCCCGCCGGTGGTGGATGCGCTGATCGCCACCGAGGACCACCGCTTCTACAAGCACTGGGGCCTGGACTGGCGGCGCACGGCGTCGGCGCTGGTGCGCACGCTGGGGGGCGATAAGCAGGGCGGCTCCACCATTACGCAGCAACTGGCGCGCAACCTGTACCCCGAGGAGATTGGCCGCGCGCCCACGCTCACGCGCAAGATCAAGGAGGC
>Ga0208401_100181_pt1 | contig 36909 bp, 29 predicted proteins | sample LakWasM112_LOW13_2_FD_183928 | JGI IMG/M metagenome (GOLD analysis project Ga0208401, IMG submission 183928) | Freshwater sediment methanotrophic microbial communities from Lake Washington under simulated oxygen tension - Sediment Metagenome... | ecosystem: Environmental > Aquatic > Freshwater >...
CGGAACACATGATTGAAAAAGAAAAAACCTCTTTACGAAAAAATATTGCAGACACTTACAACAGGGGAGGAGTTACAACTGTTTCCTGGCATTTTAATAATCCTGTTACCCCAACATCTTTTTACTGGAATGATTCAACTGTTGCTGCTGCAGTAAAAAATATTATTCCGGGGGGATCGCACCATGAACAGTATAAAACCATTCTTAAAACAATTGCCGAGTTGGCAAAATCAGTGAAAGGCAATGATGGAAAAACTGTACCGATGATTTTTCGCCCTTATCATGAACTTGATGGTGACTGGTTCTGGTGGGGGAAGAGTCATTGTACGGTTGATGAATTCAAATCACTGTGGCGTTTTACCGTTACTTACCTGCGTGATTCATTACAGGTCCATAATTTCATTTACGCTTTTTCTCCCGATAATACGTTTACTACTGAAGAAGAATATCTGGAACGGTATCCGGGCAATGCATATGTTGATATGGTTGGAATGGATAACTACGGCAATTTTGGACGTTATGGGAAATACAATCTTGATTCCGGTTATCAGAAATTAAAGATCGTGTCTGATTTTGCCATTCAGTCAAATAAGCTGGCTGCTTTTACAGAAACAGGTCTTGAATCAATTCCCGATACCGGCTGGTGGACAGATAAACTGCTGGCAACACTTCAGCGCAGTAAACTAAGGTTGTGTTATGTTCTGGTGTGGAGGAACGACAGTAAAAGCCCGACGCATTATTATGCTCCTTTTCCGGGACAGGTTTCCGAGCAGAACTTTCTTCAATTTTATAATGATCCCTATACACTATTCGAAAAGGATCTGAAAAACATATACAAATAAAGAAGTGTCCAAAAAATAAAAATGAACAAATGAAAAAGATTCTATTGATCATTCTTGTAAGTGCATTTTGTTATGCCGGCAAATCGCAACCGGTAAAAACACATGGACAGTTAAAAGTAACAGGAACGCAGTTGGTTGATGAGCATGGTGCCCCTGTTGTATTACACGGAATGAGTTTTGGTTGGCATAATCTCTGGCCACGGTTTTATAATAAAGGTGCAGTGCATACCGTAGCTACTGATTGGAACAGTACAGTTATCCGTGCTTCAATGGGGATTGAACTGAACGACAGTGGTTATTTAAAAAGCCCTGAACGTTCGCTTGAGTTAATGACTAAAGTTATTGATGCCTGTATCAGGAAAAATGTATATGTGATCATTGACTGGCACGATCATAATATACATCTCAAAGAAGCCAGGGAGTTTTTTGGGATGATGTCAAAAAAGTATGGCAGCAAGCCCCACATCATTTATGAAATATTTAATGAACCCGACTATGAAACATGGGCTGAAGTAAAAGCTTATTCCGAAGAGGTGATCAAAGCAATCAGGGTCAATGATCCGGATAATATTATTTTGGTTGGTTCGCCCAAATGGGATCAGGATATTCATTTGCCTGCTGCAGATCCAATTAAAGGTTTTGATAACCTTATGTATACGATGCATTTTTATGCAGGCACACATAAAAAATGGTTACGTGACCGTACAGATGAAGCCATGCAAAAAGGCTTGCCCGTTTTTGTTTCTGAATGTGCAGGAATGGAAGCAAGTGGTGATGGCCCTGTAGATCATGCAGAATGGAAAGCATTTGTTGACTGGATGAATGAACGGAAACTGAGCTGGGTGGCATGGTCTGTTTCTGATAAAAAGGAAACCTGCTCTATCTTAAATCCATCAGCTGCATCAAAAGGCGGATGGAAACCGGAAGATGTAAAAGAGTGGGGAAGGATTACACAGCAGTTTTTGAATAACTATAAGTAATAAGTACGGTAAGAGAGAGTTGTTTTTAATCAATCCTTAAAGTTGAATTTCTTTCGATCAGTCGGGATGGCAATACAACTGTTGCGTTTTTGACTGCTGTTTTATTGCTTGCTTCAATCATGGTGAAAAGAAGTTCAGTTGCTGTTTTCCCTATATCAAAAGCAGGTTGTGTAATGGTGGTAAGAGAAGGGTTTAGAATCGGAGCTGTTTCAAGTGTGGAAAAAGCAATCACCTTTAAATCTTCAGGAATGCGGATGGCTGATTCAACGCAGGCCATATAAATCTGCATGGCTAATCTTTCTACCGAAGCTACCATGCCGTCAGCATGATTTTTTTTATGGAGGAGCTTTTTGATCTGATCAAATATTTCTTCCTGGCTTCCTGTACAATAAATAATTGTATCCTGTTTGCCGGTATCTATCCCGGCTTCAGTGATTGCTGCAGTAAAGCCTTCTGCTCTTTTATTGCAGATGGGTAGTGATGGAGAGATAGATAAAAAAACAGGATGACTGCAGCCCCTGTCAAGTAAATGCTTTGCAGAAAGGTAGCCGCATTCAAAATCATTCGTAATTACTTTTGTTGTATTAAAGTTTTCAAACTCCCTGTCGAAGAATACAAACGGTATGTTTTCATTCTGTAATTTATGAAAGTGGTCAGCGTTGGCAGTTTCATCTGATATGGAAATTAAAACTCCATCCACCCGTCCACTGCAGCAATGGGCAATGATATTTTTTTCCAGTTCAACTTTTTCATGCGACAGGTAAATAAGTACATGATAGTTCTTTAACTCAGCTACTGAGTGAATGCCGTTGATTGCCAGTGAAAAGAAATTATCGGCTACTTCGGGCAGAATAACTGCAATGGTTTTGCTTTTCTTTTTGCGCAGGCTGCTTGCATAAGGGTTGGGGGCATAACCAAATTTTTCTGCGGCCTCAAGAACCGTGTTTTTTGTTTGCTCACTGATTTCATGACTGTCACGAATGGCTTTAGATACCGTTGAGATTGACAGGTTAACAAGCTTAGCCAGTTCTTTGATATTTATTTTTTTCATTAGTTCGGTTTCAGTGCTCAGCTACCTGTAATATGACTGTTTTTTAGGCGAAATGCTGCTTCTTTACGAAAACGATTTCGTAAATAAAGCTATGTCATTTTGCAAAAGTGTTATTAAAAAAAATCAATTTAGAGTTACAATAACTACAAACCAAATTCGATTGCATGCCGCCAGTAAACAAACGCTTCACTGAAAGTGAGGTAAATCCATTAGCGAGCCTTGACCAGTGGGAAGATGACGTTTTGGAACGTTATCCTGACCCTGAATCAATTGCCACTTCAAAATCAACCACCGAATACCGCAATTATGAAACCCCTGCCAGAGATTCTGTAAAAGAATTCTACAGGTTGAATCATACCTACCAGTCATTTGACTTTGTTCAGCAAAAACAGCAGCAGTTTCTGAAGTTTGATAAAAAGGAAATGCCTGTCTGGAGTGCTTTCGATTTCCTGAATCAGCTGGTAGACGACTCTGACCCCGATACTGATCTTGACCAGTTTCAGCACTTATTGCAAACTTCAGAAGCAATCAGGCGGGACGGCCATCCTGACTGGATGGTACTTACCGGTTTGATGCATGATATGGGTAAAGTACTTTGTTTGTTTGGCGAACCCCAATGGGCCGTTGTTGGCGATACTTTTCCTGTAGGTTGTGCTTATTCAGATAAAATTGTATACCCGGAGTTTTTTAAAGATAATGCCGACTACAACAATCCTGCTTTTAACACAACACTTGGTGTTTACAAACAAGGTTGTGGTTTAAGGAATGTTCATATGTCATGGGGCCACGACGAATATGTTTACCAGATGCTGAAAGATTATTTGCCCGAGCCGGGTTTATATATGCTCCGTTACCATTCTTTTTATGCTTGGCACAGAGAAGGTGAATATGAATACCTGCTTGATGCCCATGATAAAGAAATGCTGAAGTGGGTGAACCTGTTCAACCCGTACGATTTGTACTCCAAAAGCCCGGTAGTACCGGTTTGGCAGGAATTAAAGCCTTACTACGAAAACCTTGTAAAGAAGTTTTTACCTGAAACGCTGAAGTTCTGATTCTGTTTTGATGAAAGCAGAAACTATAGCCAAGAAGAATTTTTCAGTCAGTTCAAATAAGTGTAAAGTTCACGTTTATATAATAAACAGCTTTTTTCGTTTAACCCCCAAAAAACCGATTATGAGATTGCGTTATTTAAAAATGCTTAAAGAGAGGGCAGTTAAGGTACTTGCCATCTTTTTATTAGTGCCTGTATTTATACTGGCACAACGTACAGGAACAAAAGATATCAACGGAAAGGTTACCGATAATACAGGTAATCCTTTGGCTGGTGTAACAGTTACAGTAAAGGGAACTTCAACTGCAACACTTACAAATGCAACCGGGATGTTTGCAATTAAAGCAAAGGAAGGAGATGTGCTGGTTTTCAGCTATGTGTCTTTTGCATCAAAGGAAGTTGTAGTGTCATCTTCTGCAGTGTATAATATTTCCCTTGATGCTGCAGCCAGTGCATTAACAGATGTGGTTGTAGTAGGTTATGGCCGCAATTCAAAAAGAACCCTTTCCAGTGCCATCACTTCCATTAAACCGGAAGATCTGAACCGTGGTGCCATTGGCGATGTGGGTCAGTTATTACAAGGTAAAGTGCCCGGCCTGAATGTTACAGCAAGTGGCGATCCTAACCGCCCGGCTGCTGTTATTCTTCGTGGGGCATCAACTGTTAACAGCCCGCAAGGCCCATTTTATGTTATTGATGGAATACCCGGTGCAGACATTAATGCCGTGGCCCCGGATGATATTGCTTCAATGGACATTTTAAAGGATGCATCTGCAACCGCTATTTATGGTAACAGAGCTTCTAACGGTGTTATTATGGTTACTACCAAAAAAGGTAAAAAAGGAAAGCTGCAGGCTGCATACAACGGTTACGTAGGTTTCGAAACCGTAAGCAGCAGCTTAGACTTAATGGATGCAAATCAGTTAAGAGCGTATGCGCAGAAAAATAGTTTTACGCCAAGTGCTAACGACGATAAAGGTGCTAATACCAATTGGATGAAGGCTGTGCAGAAAGAATCTGCTTTATCACATAACCATAATATTTCTTTCAGTTCCGGTACAGATAAAAGTATGTACAGCGCAAGCCTGAACTATCTGAAAAAAGATGGTATTATGTTGCAAAGCAGTTTGGAAAGAGTAATTGGAAGAATCAGTGCGGAACATCATGCATTGAACGATAGACTTACTTTAGGCTTAAACATCATGAGCAGCAACAGTAAAGCGTCGAATGTTCCTTTACAGAACATGGTGTTCCAACAAGCTGTGAAGTTTAACCCAATGTCGCCTGTGTATAATGCCGATGGTACATTCTTCGAAAACCCGAATAATACACAGTACTTTAATCCTGTTTCAATTATTAAAAATGCGATTGACGATACCAAATATGGTTCGTTACAGGGCAACTTCACTATAGAAGCGAAACTGCCGTTCAATATAACATATAATGCAAATCTTGCTTACCAGCGTGGTACCTGGCTGCATGGTGAATACTATAACAGTTACTATTCACGGAACTACAGTACAGGAAGTTTTTATACCAATGGCGATCCCGGTGGTGGCCGCAGCCTGCGTAATTTTTATTCCAATGGTCTTGCTTACAGAGGCTATTATCAAAGCAGTTCTAAAACACTGGAATCCTATTTAACATGGGGTAAAAAATTCGGAGCACATAATATTAAAGCCGTGTTGGGTTACAGCTGGCAAAAAAATACCAACAACGATGGGTTGCAATCAAGCCAAACTAATTTTATAAACGATTATACAGGATATAATAATTTGGGTCTTGGCAACTACCAAACCGTGAATGGTTTTGCGGTTGATTATGGCGGCGCTGTTTATGAAGAGACAAATTTTATTTCAGACTTCTTGCGTGTGAACTACGATTTCAACGAAAAGATTCTGGTACAGGCTTCTGTTAGAAGAGATGGGAGTTCTGTATTTGGTAAAAACAAAGAGTGGGGTTATTTCCCGGCTGCAAGTGTTGCCTGGCGTCTTTCAGAAGAAGATTTTATCAGGAACATTTCTTTTATCAATGATTTAAAGTTAAGGGTGAGTTATGGTGAAACCGGAAACGCTTTCGGTTTGGGTGCGTACAACGCTCAGCGTCTTTACAGTAAATCGGGTACTTATTACAATAACGGTGTTTTTGCTGCATCCTTCAGATCTTCTCAGGGTTCTAACCCGGATTTGCAATGGGAGGTTACTTCCACGAAAAATCTGGGCTTAGATTATGGATTCCTCAAAGGAAAAATCAGTGGTTCAATTGATCTGTATGAAAAGACCACTACCAACATGGTATTTCCATATGCAGTAGCTCAATCAATTGACCCAAGTGGGTTTTTATGGTTAAACGTTGGTAAGATCAGGAACCGTGGTATTGAGTTTAGTGTAAACATCAATGCTGTAAGCCAAAAGAATTTCAGCTGGAATACCGGCTTTAACCTGGCCAGCAACAAAAACGTAATTCTGGATTTAAAAGGACCAGAGCAATATGGTGTAAATGCTGATTCTACTTACTACACACAAATTGATGGACCCGGTACATCAGGCAGTCGACTTCAGATTTTAGCTGTTGGCGGACCTTTAGGACAATTCTATTCTTTCCAGTATGCGGGTAAAGACGCTTCGGGTAATTCGTTGTTTTTAAAGAAGGACAAAACAACAACAACAAACCCATCTCAGGTTACAGATTATTTTTCACTGGGTAGCCCTCACGCAAAGCTGATGTTTGGATGGAACAATAGCCTCCGGTACAAAAATTTCGATCTTAACTTCTTTGTCAGAGGTGTACTCGGAAATAAAATCTTCAATGCAACCCGTGCTGATCTTTCATATGTAGTAACTGCAGGACAAACCAATATCAGTCCTTATGCAGCAGATGATAAAAGAACAGATTCAAGGAACAACAACTTCTCATCACGTTATATAGAGAGTGGTTCTTACCTGCGTTTCGACAATGCAACGTTAGGTTATCGGTTCAATATCAAAAGCGAATACATCAGTATGTTACGGTTTTATGCTACTGTAAACAACCTGTTTGTAATTACAAAATATAAAGGAATTGACCCCGAAATAAACCAGGGCGGAGCATCATTAGGTGTTGACTATAATAGTTTCTATCCTAAAACACGCACTGTTCTTTTAGGTGTATCAGTTGGTTTTTAATGATTAAAAAAACTCTTTATGAATAAGAATTTAAAACAATTTCTAATAGTGATAGCAGCCGGCTTATTACTAAGCTCCTGCCACAAAATTGAGGTAAAACCCAATTCATTGTACACAGAAGATGTGTTTCCTAAAACGGATGCCGAATTTCAATCGGTGATGGGTACCATTTATACCAGTCTGCGTGGACATTATTCACTCGGTTACTGGTTTGCACAGGAGTTAAGTTCAGATGAATCGATTCTGCCTGTATATGGTGGTAACTGGTTCGATGGACAAGGTTACATTCAGCTGCACCGCCATAACTGGACAAAGGATCATGGCTGGATAACAACGGTGTGGAATGATGCTAATTCAATCGTGGGTCTTTGCAATCAAACCATGTATATTTTCAAAAACGCACCTGAAGGTGATTCGAAAAATACAGCTTTGGCTGAGCTGAAAACATTACGGGCCTATGCTTATTGGGAACTGATGGACATGTTTGGAAATGTTCCCCTGGATACAATTTATCCAAGCCCCGGTGTGCAGGCGAAAGCAACCCGTGCCCAGGTATTCAGCTTTGTTGAATCTGAATTAAAAGCAGCGCTTCCTTATTTAAAAACAGCTACCGGAAGCAGCACTTACGGAAAAGTAACAAAATGGATGGCAAATGCACTGTTGGCGAAAATTTATCTGAATGCAGAAGTGTATGCAGGTACACCTAAATACAATGAATGTATTGCTGCCTGTGATGCAGTAATTGCTTCCGGAAATTTTGCATTGGAAGCAAGGAGTACTTATCTCAACCAGTTTTCTCCAACAAACGGCCCTGCATTTAAAGAGTTTATTTTTGCAATTCCGTACGATCCTTCAACAAGCAATGGTTATTTATTTCATGGCCGTTACGATCTCAACCGTAACCTTGGTATTAAATATCGTTATTCAGGAAGCACACCGGGTAGCTATTCTTTCAATCAAATCATTTTGAATCAGACTTCCGGAAATGGTTTGATCAATGCAAAGCCCAGCGGCCCACGTGCTACATTATCCAGTTTTTATAATGGTTATTTTAAAGCTGACGCTAATGATATCAGAAATAATCAATGGTTGGTGGGCAATCAATTCTGGCCTGATGGCAGCCCGATGATGGTGAGTACGACTAAGAAAGGCTATGATCAGTTTTATGCAGGTTCCGATGGTGGAACAGCCATTACATATCAACTGTATATCGATTCTGTCTTTTCTACCCGTCAGGATGCAGCTTCCTTGGATATGGGTAATGATGAAATTGCCTGGAATATGGGTATCCGTAATATCAAGTTTGCACCCGATCCAAACTCATCAAGCCGTAACCAAAGTAATGATGCACCGATCTTCCGCTATGCTGATATTCTTTTGATGAAAGCAGAAGCTATCTTACGTGGAGGAACAGCCACCAATGGACAGACAGCTCTTTCGCTTGTAAATCTGGTACGCAGCAACCGCAGTACTTCGGCTGCCTGGGTTGCCGTAACACTTGACGATTTGTATGCTGAACGTGCAAGGGAGTTTACATGGGAGTGCTGGCGCAGAAATGATATGATCCGTTTTGGTAAGTATGAAACTTTGTATGGCTTCAAAACCAATACCGATACATACCGTCGTATTTTCCCGATTCCAACTTCGGCAATGAACACAAATCCTAAATTGGTTCAGAACCCGGGATATTAATAGTTTTTAATAGTTATAATCAATAGTTAATTACCCCGGGGTTGTCAAGCCCCGGGATTTTTCTATCTCTTATATTTATACATGCAATCGCTACTTCAAAAACCAATTCTTTTTATTGTGTTTGTTTTGTGTCAGCACTTATTGCCGGCACAGGTACTGGTAAAGGACTCAGCCGCTTTGCCAAATACAGATACAAAGCTGATAAAGAAAGACAAGGCCCTACATTTTATTGCCATGGGAGATTGGGGGCGTAATGGTGCCGATCATCAACTGCAGGTTGCAAAGCAGATGGGTATTACTGCTAATGAAATCGGTTCGCAGTTTACTATTGCCACAGGTGATAATTTTTATCCCAGTGGGGTGATCAGCGAGTGGGATCCGTTATGGAAATATTCTTTTGAAGATATATATACCGATTTTCGTTTGCAATGGGATTGGTACCCGGTGCTCGGCAATCATGATTACAAAAGCAATCCCGATGCACAGGTAAAATATTCATCCATCAGCAGGAGGTGGAAAATGCCTGCACGGTATTATTCAAAAGTATTTTCGATCAATGGAGATACAACTCAACAGGTGTTGCTGGTGTTTATAGATACCAATCCGTTGATTCCTGAGTTTTACAAAAATGCAGAGTATGGTCCTCATGTAAAAGGACAGGACACTACAAAGCAAAAACGCTGGATGGAAAAACTCCTCAGTACAACATCACCCAGCATTAAGTGGAAGATTGTAGTAGGGCATCATCCCATGTATTCCGGTGGCAGCCGTACAGAAGCTTACGATACAAAGGCCATCCGCAATACATTGAAACCGATGTTCGATAAATATAAAGTGGATGTTTATCTTGCCGGGCATGAACATAGTTTGCAACACATGCAAAGTGCAGGTAACATGCACCACATCATTTCAGGTGCAGCGTCGGAGAAAACACCTGCACGTTTAATTGAAAACAGCTTAATGTCTGCATCAGAGTACGGTTTTTTTGTGTTCTCTGTTACAGGTAACGAACTGCTATTGCAAGCTGTGAATGATGCCGGAAAGATCATTTACAGTTACACGATCAAAAAATAATTTCTGTTTGAACCAGGTTTCAACACATAACCCGTCAACTGCAGCAAATAACAGGCTTTTATCACTTGATGCCTTACGTGGCTTTGATATGTTCTGGATTGTAAGCGGCGAAGGAATTTTTCATGGACTTGCAGCCGCTGTTAAAAACAAATACAGTCTTGTGCAGGATAAAGTCAGTTGGCAAATTGCAGCAACGGATCAGTTGAGCTTTTTTGAGCACTTGCTTGTTGGTATCAGTAACCAGTTGCATCACACCGTATGGAATGGCTTTACATTTTATGATTTGATTTTCCCGTTGTTCATCTTTATTGCGGGCATCAGCATGCCATTTTCATATAGTAAACAGTTAAGTGCCGGTGCTGATGCAAAGAAGAAGATCTATCGCTCACTTATTAAACGGACAATACTGTTGCTGCTGCTGGGCATGGTTGTAAACGGCTTGCTGCAATGGAAAGGATTTGAAGAAACACGTTTCGCCAGTGTGCTGGGCCGAATTGCATTGAGTTGCTTCTTTGCAGCACTTATTTATCTTAACAGTTCATTCAGATGGAGAATGGCCTGGCTGGTGCTCATCTTACTCGGCTATTGGTTAGTGATGATGCTTGTACCTGTTCCCGGTTTTGGTGCAGGGGATCTTAGCCCTGAAGGAAATACCGCCGCCTGGTTCGATCGTTTATTTCTACCCGGCAAACTGCATCGAACGGTATACGATCCGGAAGGATTACTCTCTACTGTACCTGCCATTGCTACAGCCTTGCTGGGTATTTTTACAGGAGAGTTTTTACGTTCGCAGCAAACAGCGCCGCAAAAGAAAGCATTGTTCTTATTCATTGCAGGGGCAGCGCTTGTGCTTGCTGGCCGGCTTTGGGGTTTTGTATTTCCCATCAATAAAAATATGTGGACGGGTTCTTTTGTACTTTACAGCGGCGGATGGAGTATGATCCTGCTTGCTGTGTTTTACTCCGTTATAGATGTGTGGGGTTTTAAGAAATGGAGTATGCCTTTTGTGTGGCTCGGGTGCAATTCTATCCTGATTTACATGGCTGCACATGGTGTGCTGAATTTTATGTCGACTTCTGAATTTGTATTTGGCGGAACGGTTCACTTAGTGGATGCCAGATGGCAGGAAGCTTTTTTATGGATCGGCGTTGCTTTGATACAGTTTGCAGGATTATATCTCCTGTATAAACGAAAATGGTTTTTAAAACTATAACAATCTTTCAAAACGAAAGCGTTAACGAATTTGCCCATGCATACATTACAACTTGCCGATTACATCGTGTTCTTTGTCTACTTCATTGCCATATCGGCTTATGGGTATTACATTTTTCATAAGAAGAAATCAAAAACTTCAAGCTCTAAAGATTTCTTCCTGGCTGAAGGCTCATTAACATGGTGGGCCATTGGTGCTTCTCTTATTGCATCCAATATCTCAGCTGAACACTTTATTGGTATGAGCGGCTCCGGTTTTGCATTGGGTCTTGCTATTTCTACGTACGAATGGATGGCTGCGGCTACACTCATTATTGTTGCTGTTTTTCTTATCCCCCTTTATTTGAAAAATAAGATATATACCATGCCGCAGTTTTTGGCAAAAAGGTATAATGATAAAGTGAGCACCATCATGGCTGTGTTTTGGTTATTGGTGTATGTGTTTGTGAATCTCACTTCAATCATCTATCTCGGTGCATTAGCTATCTCTTCTATTTCACCTATCAGTTTCGAATGGAGTATTGTTGGCTTGAGTGTGTTCTCCATCATTGTTACACTCGGCGGTATGAAGGTTATTGGTTACACCGATGTAATTCAGGTATTGGTATTATTGATAGGAGGATTGGTAACAACCTATTTAGCACTTTCGTTACTGGCAGACAAGTTTGGCTTTGATGGAAATATCCTGGAAGCGTTAGGTGTGTTACGTAAAGAAGCACCTCAGCATTTCCATATGATATTTGACAAAACAAGTCAGCATTACAAAGAATTGCCCGGCATGTCAGTGTTGATCGGCGGAATGCTCATTAATAATTTAGCCTATTGGGGTTGTAATCAATACATTGTTCAGCGTGCATTGGGTGCCGATTTAAAAACTGCCCGCAATGGAATTTTGTTCGCTGCATTTTTAAAACTGCTGATCCCGGTTATTGCAGTATTGCCCGGTATTGTAATGTATGTGTTGCATCAAAACGGAATGTTTCAGCAGGAAATGATGGATGCAGCCGGTAATATAAAACCCGACCATGCTTACCCAACCTTAATGAATTTACTGCCTGCCGGTTTAAAAGGTGTTGCCTTTGCTGCATTAACGGCAGCGATTGTTGCATCACTTGCAGGAAAAGCAAACAGCATCTCTACCATTTACTCTCTTGATATCTATAAAAAATATTTCAACAAAGAAGCATCCGAACGCAAACTTGTACTTACAGGCCGTTGGGCAGTAATAATTTCCATGGTCATCGCAGCTATTGTAACCCCCGGGTTAAAATCACTTGACCAGGCTTATCAATTCATTCAGGAATATGTTGGTTTCTTTTCGCCGGGTGTATTGGCTATATTCTTATTGGGGATGTTCTGGAAAAGAACAACTGCTGCTGCGGCATTGGCAGGTGCAGTGTTAACCATTCCCGTTTCAACCGTCTTAAAGTTTTTACCGGTGTGGACGAATGGCGGTTTTCCTGATTATCCATTTCTTGATCGTATGACGATTACGTTTGTTGCGATCGTTGCTATGATGGTTATTATAAGTTTACTGAAACCTAATAAGCCGGGAGATACCCATACGATTGAAGTGGATAAATCAATGTTCAAAGTATCTACGGAATTTATTATCGGCTCTGTTATAATTTGCGGTATACTGGCAGCATTGTATACAGTGTTCTGGTAACCGGAATACAGGAGTTTAAAATTTTCAGATATGAAAAAGATGAACCGAACTGATTTTTTGAAAATGGGAACAATGGCAGCATTGAGTCCTCTGTTTGTAAAAGCAACAGCGAATGATTTTATTGCACCGATCGATACAGCATTCATGAACCGTTTGCTGGCTGCAAATGATCAAACAGCAGCTCAGCTGATGGAAACGGTGAAGCCGGGTAACCTGCGTTTCAGCCGTATGATCGCTTACGATATTGCCGTGCTTACAGCTGCATATTGTGCAAAAGGTTCGGTCTATCATCACAATACAGCTGTAGTAGACAAGCTGGATATTCTTGTAAAATTTCTTGCTTCTGCACAAGCCGAAGATGGAACGGTAAATGTGGGAAATCTGGAATCGCCGCCCGATACAGCCTTTCTCATTGAGATACTCGGACCTGCCGGAACGATCATGCGAAAGGATAACAGCAGCGAACTGCAAACTGTGCAGCAGCAGTTGAAACAAATTTTGTTAAAGGCCGGTGAAGGATTGGTAACAGGAGGTATTCATACACCCAATCATCGTTGGGTTATTTCTGCAGCGTTGGCACAGATCAATCATTTATATCCCAATAAAAAATACAGCAACCGTATTAACGAGTGGTTAAGCGAAGGTGTTTATATTGATGCTGATGGGCATTATCCAGAACGCAGCGGTATTTATTCGGGAGTGGAGAATACTGCGTTTATCACCATTGCACGGTTAACGAATAAGCCTTCTTTATTTGCGGCAGTTCGCAAAAATCTGGCGATGTACCGTTACTATATTGAGCCCAATGGCGAACTGGTACGCAACGATTCGAGAAGACAGGATCAATACGAAGCAGCTGCAAAAACAAGTACACTGTTTTACCTGCAATACCGTTACATGGCAATAGCAGAAAAGAACCGGCAGTTTGCAGGTGTTGCAAAAATGATTGAATCAACAGCAGGTTTTGAAAAAGATATTCTGGAGCGTTCGTTGTTTTATTTTCTTGAAGATGAAATACTGCAACAGGAGTTGCCAACTGCCGAACCGATACCCGATCGGTACGAAAAATTATTTCCTACATCGCACCTGTTACGCATTAAAGAAAAGAATACCACCGTTACATTGTTTGGCGGTGTTGACTGGCCGTTGATTGTTGCATCGGGTCGTTCCAATTCACCGGATTTCTTTTCATACAGAAAAGGTGATGCCATCTTAAAGTACATGCGTTTGTCGTCGAACTTTTTCAGCATGGGTTATTTCTACAGCGATGGTTTGCGTAAAGAAGGTAACAGTTATGTATTAAGTAAGAAACTGGAAATTCCCTACTATCAGCCAATGCCGAAAGAAAAGCGGAAAGCCAATGGCGATTATAAATTATCACCGAGTATCGATGATCGTTTCTGGAATAAAATGGATTTCAGTAACCGGCCGGTGAGTAATGTAAAAACATTGGAGACCATTATCCGGTTAACTGAAACCAAAGGAGAGGTGGAGCTGGAGTTTGAACTGAAAGGAATGAAAGGTGTGCCAGTAACACTTGAATTATGTTTTAAAGAAGGCGGACAGTTGAACGGAGTAACTGCAGCTGATGCAAACGGCAATACTTTTCTGGAGCAGGGAACAGGTGAGTACCGTGCAGGTAATGATGTAATCACATTTGGTCCCGGTGCAGTAGCGCATAAACAAATCATAAATCTCGAAGGAGAACGTTACAGTACACACTTTGGAACATTGCGTACAAAAGGGGAGCATGTGTACATCACTGGTACAACTCCTTTTAAACACAAATTGACTTTCAGATAAGTAACAAAGAAGTACAAACGATGAAGTGTGCGAGGCAACAAAAGTTAAATAGCGGCAGTACAGTTGGCTACAAAAAAATAATCAGCAGCTTGCTGTTCGCAATATGTTCAATTCAGTTTGCAACAGCACAAAACTACATACAATATGTGCAGCCATTGGCGGGCACTGCATCGGCAACAACCATAAGCGCTGTAAAGCACAGCGAAGCAGGCGGAACAGAAACCAATGCCAACACCATACCTGCAATTACATTGCCCTTTGCAATGACGCAATGGACAGCGCAGACAAGACAAACAGAAAACAAATGTGTGCCGCCTTATTTTTATAAAGATTCGATGCTTACGGGTTTTCGTGGTTCACATTGGTTGAGCGGATCGTGTACGCAGGATTATGGGAGCTTCACCGTGATGCCGGTTGCTGGTACATTAAAAACATCAGCGAAAGATTATGCCGTTCGTTTTTCGCATAAAGATGAAATCACCTCGCCTGCATATTACAAACTGAAAACAGGTGCGGTAACAACAGAGCTTACATCTACACTTCGTTGCGGCATGATGCAGTTTACTATGCAGCAGGATGATAGTTTGTACATACTGGTTACACCCAACAGCGATTATGCAAAAGGGTTTGTAAAAGTAGATGCAGCAAAAGGAGAGATATGGGGCTACAATCCGGCGCATCGTATTTACCAGGGATGGGGCGAACCAACAGGTTTCAGCGGTTGGTTTTATATCAAGATTGAAAAACGATTTACAAAGAACGGAACGTTTGCGGGTTCAACTATTTTTTCAAGCGATAGTGTTTTACAAAAAAAAGAAGCCGGTGCATTTGCAGGGTTTAAACTGAAGAAAGGTGAGCAACTGTTGTTGCGTATCGGTACATCGTTCAGCAGCCTTGCAGCAGCAAAAAAAAATTTAGCAGCAGAAGTTGGTACAAAAAGTTTTGCGGCTATCCGTACTGCTGCAACACAGCAATGGGAAAAAGCATTGGGACAGATTCAGGTGCAGACAAATAATGAAAAAGATAAGCGTGTGTTTTATACAGCCATGTATCATTCCATGCAGCATCCCCGTTTGTTCAGCGATGTGGATGGGGCTTATCCTGCGTTTGCAGGCAATGCACAGCTGAAGAAAATGAATGGGAATTATTACGATGACTTTTCGATGTGGGATATTTATCGTGCACAATTGCCCTTGCTTGAAATTTTATCGCCAACGATGACGAATGATTTTGTGCGGTCGTTGATCTTAAAAGGTGAGCAGGGCGGATGGCTGCCGATCTTTCCCTGCTGGAACAGTTATACTGCTGCCATGATCGGTGATCATGTAACAGCATTCATTGCTTCGGCGTACAACAAAGGCATTCGTAATTATGATGTACATGCGGCTTATGCATTGATGCGCAAAAATGCATTTGAAACACCGGCGATTTTTGCCGAGTATAAAAATGGTATGGGAAGAAGAGCATTGACCTCTTACCTGCAATATGGTTTTCTGCCAATGGAAGACAGTGTGCAGGAAGCCTTTCATAAAAAAGAACAGGTGAGTCGTACACTGGAATATGCGTTTGATGATTATGCATTGAGTGTTGTTGCAAAAGGATTGAATAAAACAGAAGATCACAAACTGTTGCAGCAACGTGCTTTCAATTACAAGAATGTATTTGATCCATCCGTTGGTATGATGCGTGGCCGTCATGCAAATGGGAATTGGTTTACTTCATTCAATGCAGATAAACGTGAATCGTATATCACTGAGGGAACTCCACGGCAATACAGCTTTTATGTGCCGCAGGATATTCCGGGTTTGGCAAAACTGATGGGTGGAACAAAACAATTTGAAAATGCATTGGATAGTTTGTTCAGTAGGAATGAATACTGGCATGGCAACGAACCCGGTCATCAGATTCCGTTCTTGTACAATTACACATCATCTCCTTTTAAAACACAAAAAGCAGTCCGCAACATTCTTACAGAAGAATACAGTGATGGTGCAGGCGGATTGAGCGGTAATGATGATGCCGGGCAAATGAGTGCCTGGTATGTATTTGCCGCTATGGGTTTTTATCCGGTTGATCCGGTATCGAACAACTATCATCTTGCTTCGCCTTTGTTCGATCACATTACAATGAAACTGCAGGGTGTAAAAACATTCACGCTGCAAACACATAAAGCAAGTGCACAATCCATTTACATCAAAGAAGTAAAATGGAACGGGCGACTGTACAATAAAAATCACATCACTTATCAAATGATCATGCAGGGCGGTAAACTGGAACTGTGGTTAACAGATGAGCCAACGCAATGGGGATCATCACCTGCAAATCGATCATCAGGTTTAACAAACTAAACAAATTGAATTATGCTGAAGTTTAAAATAACTTTTATTGCTGTGCTATCGTTCATTGCTGTGTGTGCAACTGCGCAGCAAGGCAACCGACAGAAAGTTTTTGTCGTAAAAGATTACGGTGCTGTGGGCGATGGCAAAACAGATGATGCTGTTGCAATTCAAAAAGCAATTGATGCTGCACATGCAGCAGGTGGAGGAACTGTGCTGTTTACTGCTCCGTTTGTGTATATGGCAAGTCCGATTACGGTAAAGTCGAATATTGAATTGCATTTGCAGGGAGGGGCAAAATTGTTGGCAAATCCTGATGAAAAAGTATATACCAAAAGTGCATTCCGCAGTAATCCCGGCGAAGGAACCATCTGGATCGGCGGTGAAAATGTTGAAAATTTCACTATCAGTGGCAACGGAGAAATTGACGGCAATGGTATTTCATTCATGGGTGCTGAACTGGAAGATTCGTATGAGCTGAAACCATTTAATGTGTTGGATCCACGTCCGCATGTGTTGGCGATCGTAGGAGGCAAAAATATCCGCATACATGATGTGAAGATTGGTAACTCTGCTTACTGGACCATTCATTTGGTAGGTTGCAATGATGTTGTGATCAGTGGTATTACCTTGCTCAATAGTTTGAAAGTGCGTAACAGCGATGGGATTGATCTTGATCACAGTAAGAATGTACGCATCAGCGATTGCTATATTGAAAGCGGGGATGATTGTATTTGTTTAAAAAACCGCAGAGAGTATGAAGAGTTTGGTGTATGTGAAAATATTGCCGTGACAAACTGCACCATGACATCGAGAAGCTGTGCCATCAAGATAGGTTCAGAAAATATGGATACCATTCGTCAGGTGCTCATCGATAACTGCATCATTAAGAAAAGTAATCGTGGAGTTGGCATTCAGCACAGAGATGAAGGTGTGGTGAGTGATGTTATCTTCAGCAATATGATCATCGAAGGACATTTGTTCAGCGATGTGTGGTGGGGCAAAGCCGAGCCGATCTATATCACCGCTTATCGTCGTGCAAAGATCAATCACAAGGATGCCAACTGGCGCTTTCCAAAAGGAGCAACAGAAGGCAAAGTTGGTGTGGTGAAGAATATTTATTTCAGCAACATCAAATGTACCAGCGAGAACGGCGTGTATGTAAGTGCCGAATCGCAGGATAAAATTCAGAATGTGGTGTTCGATAATGTAGATGTGTTCATCAACAAAACAACAACGATCCCCGGTGGCATTTATGATCGAAGACCAACAAACGTTGAAGGTTTTGTAAAAGGAACCACTGCCGGTTTTTATTTTGATACGGTCAAGAAGATCGTACTGCGCAATTGTTCGGTGGAGTGGGGCGATAAGAAGCCCGTTTATTTTTCAAATGCAATTCGCAAGATCAACGTTTCAATACTCGAACACAGCAATTTTTCCGGGTCATCTGCATTTCCTGCAAAAATGAAAGCAATCGGCGAATAAACCGCTTGGCTTGTATGGATTGGTTTTCCCTGGTAATTGAAGAAAACAGGGGATATGAATAAACAAAAAGGCAACTCATAATGAATTGCCTTTTTGTGCCCGGGACTGGATTCGAACCAGCACGTCCTTTCGAACACCACCACCTCAAAGTGGCTTGTCTACCAATTTCAACACCCGGGCTGCGGGCAGCAAATGTAAAGTGAAATGTGTAAAGTGAAAAGAAAAAATCCAAAAAGCGAATTCTTACAGTAAATGCTATTTCTTCAATACGATCCTGAAGGTGGTTCCTTTTCCCAATTCAGAATCTTTTACATATAACTGTCCTTTGTGATATTGCTCAATAATCCGCTTGCTTAATGAAAGCCCCAGCCCCCAACCACGTTTTTTGGTGGTAAAACCGGGTTTAAATACACGGCTGATGTTTTGCGACGAAATGCCCTTTCCCGTATCAGTAACATCAATAATAATCGTTCGCTCTTCCTCTGTCATATCAACGGTGATCGACCCCTTCCCATCCATTGCATCAAGTGCATTCTTTAATAAATTTTCAATCACCCAATCAAATAAAGGAGGCGAAATAGACGCAATCATGTCTTGCTGGGCCCTTTTTACTTCCAGGTGAACTTTATCGGTGGTTCGTTTGCGGATATATTCCACCATTTCTTCTACCTGTCTTACAATATTATTTGGTTCAAGTTGGGGTGTACTGCCAATTTTACCAAACCGGTCACTTACCAGGCGGAGGCGTTTTACATCTTTTTCAATTTCTGCAGCAATCTGCTCATTGCCTTTATTTTCTTTCAGCATTTCCACCCAGCCCTGCAAAGAGGTAACGGGGGTGCCTAACTGATGAGCAGTTTCCTTGGCCATACCTGCCCATACCTGGTTTTGTGTTGATTTATTTCTTGCCTGTAGGGAAAAAATGGTAATAAGAATAAATAAAGCCACAATAAATAACTGAACCATGGGGTAGTACCTTACCTGCAGCAGCAGTTGCGAATGACCGAAATAATATTTATTAATCAGCAGGGGTTTTTTGCTTACAACAAGTGTAATGGGATGGTTTTGTGTTTTAAACAGCTTCAGCATTTTTACTACATAATTCTTATCCGTAGCTGCTTTTGCTGAATCAATATTGATGAAACTTACAATACTGTCTTTTTCATCAGTTTCAATAATGGGGATTGATTTCTGTTCATTCCGTATCAGCGAAGGCAGTTTTGTATCTGCATCAACCGGTGCATCAATCAGGAATTTTCCCGCTTCCACCCACTGTTCAACTTTCACACGTTCATCCTTTGCAATTTTCGTTGCCAGGTAATTGGAATAAAAAATGGTTCCTGTAACAATACCAATGGCAATCAGTGCTAAAAGTGTACGCCAGTTAAAATATTGAAAAAGCATGCGCCTAATTTAGACAAGGTTTGGCTGGCAACAGCTATTTTTGAAAAAATATTTTCACACTTGTCTCATCAACCCTCTGTTGCTGTTGTTATTTTAAACTGGAACGGGAAGGAATTCCTTCAGCAGTTTCTTCCTTCGGTCATTGCTTCAACCTATATCAATAAACGGATTATTGTGGCTGATAATGCATCAACTGATGATTCAGTAACCCTGCTGCAGCAACAATTCCCGTCTGTAGAAATTCTGCACAGTAAAGAAAATTACGGCTTCGCAGGCGGGTATAATTTTTTCTTGAGGCAGGTTGAGGCCGATTATTATGTTCTGCTAAACAGCGATGTAGAAGTGCAGGCAGGCTGGATGGAACCGGTGATTCAATTGATGGAAGAGAATTCCGCAATTGCTGCCTGTCAGCCCAAAATACTTTCTTACCAGGACAGGGGTAAATTTGAGTATGCCGGTTCATCAGGTGGGTGGATTGATGCACTGGGCTATCCTTTTTCGAGAGGAAGGATATTTGATGAACTGGAAACCGATCAGGGGCAATATAATGACAGTGCACCTGTTTTTTGGGCAAGCGGTGCAGCCCTTTTTATCAAAGCCCGGCTGTTTCATGAAATGAACGGGTTCGACAATTTCTTTTTTGCCCACCAGGAAGAAATTGATTTGTGCTGGCGTTTGCAACGAAGGGGCTACCTTATTTATGTATGTCCGCAATCGGTAGTGTACCATGTAGGTGGCGGAACCCTTCCAAGCGGCAGCCCCGTGAAAGTGTATCTTAACTTCCGGAATAATCTCATTATGCTCACCAAAAACCTGCCTTTGCGGCAACTGATCTGGAAGCTGCCTTTACGCATCGGGTTAGATGCGGTATCGGCATGGAAAACCCTGCTCACGGGTAATACAGGTTACTGGAAAGCAGTGTACAAAGCACATTTTGCATTTGCCGGCTGGTTCCTGGGCAAACGGAAACGGGAAAAAGGCACATACCCTTCATTGCATGGTGTTTACCACGGAAGTATTGTATGGCATTATTTCATTAAAAAAAGAAGAAAATTTTCTGAAATTGTGAAGGTCAAATAACCGGTTGTTTCCAATCATCCCTTACATTTGCAACGAAAATTAACCAACATGGCGAAGGAAATCATTGATCAAAAGCATAAAGATATTACCACTAACTGGGTTGTTTCTTCCCGTTTCCTGTTTTATGTACAGATTTTTTGTATCGTAGCCTTTTTACTGGGCGGATGTTATAAACTGTACAGTTACCGGTACGCAGGTAAGCCAAATGTAGAAGTACCTGAAAGTACACTGTACACACCAAAGTATAAATAAGAAATTCTGTTTAAATAGAACGAGAACCGCCTTTGGGCGGTTTTTTTATTGGTGGATATCAGCACTATATTTTCATGGCATCGTTCCTTGCGTCGCACATTTGTACTCCGGTAATTCTTCGCAGTTAATTGTCTGAACCGTGATTTTTGGGATTAACAGGATTGAGAAGATAATCATTCAAAGTTCTCAGGCGAGTCTCGGCAATAGCTTTGTGTGTTGGCTGCCTGACCCGGCTGAGAAATAAGGTCTTTCTCAGCCATTTCACTTTTATCAGTATTTTTAAATCCTATGAACAGGTTTCAAAAATTGCTTAACGATTTTGAGGGGTATTTGATATCCATTAATTCACCTGTATTAAGTAAACTCAATAATGGAGTTGAGAGCTGGGATTCAAAGGCTGTTATTGAAAGTATACCTAATGAGGTTGAAATTCTTTACAGATGGAAAGATGGTACTGATACAAAAAAAAGGGGCAGCCTTGGTCAATACTGGCTTTTTAATTTTGGTATTTTCTTGAGTCTTAAAGAGGCAATTAAGATATATAACGAATGTGCCAAAAAAGTAGAAAAGTGGGACGAATACAAATTTCCTTTATTTGCAAGCGGAGGAGGGGAGTTTTTTTTACTCGAATGTAATAAAAACAAAAAGGAATATGGAATGATATATTATCATTCTATAGGAGATGTCGATATAGATTTTTTGAATACCAAGTACGACTCTCTGGAATCATTTATCAAAACAATTCATAAATGTTACCAGGAAGGGGCATATACATATTCGTCAATTGACGAGTTAGAATTTGATGATAAAATGGAATATAAAATAGCCAAGGATTTAAATCCAAAATCTGAGTATTGGAATTTAATAGCTAGAGCTATTGATGAATAAACTATATTATACACTGTCGGCGTTTTCACCAACAAGAGAATTGTAAAGAAATTAAATATACTTTTTAAAGCACCACTACCAACGCTACAACCAGTATCGTAACAATCAATGCAGCAAATCCATACCAAATCCATTTAATCAGTTCCCGTTCTTCATCCTGTAAAATTAAGTAACCAAGTAAAAGTCCAATTGGGCCAAAGGCAAATCCTCTCAGAAACCAGGAAAGTTTTTGCAAGAATGTAAAGTCGTCACCATATGCATGTTTCTTCAGTAAATGTTTTGCCCTGTGTTGTGCTGCATGAAAAGCAAGTCGCTCTATAAAGTTTAATTTCCTCCCTCTTGCAAGTTCGTATTGCTTTAAAGTCATACCGGCAAACTGCTTCAGTTGAACCATCTGCATCAATGCTTCTTTTGAAAGCCCTTTATCTGTAAGCGATTCTGTTTTGTTTAAAACACCATTTGATGAAGCAGGAGAAATGGCAAAGCTGTTTATACTCAGTGTTACAAATGTAATAAAGAGGAGAAAGGGTAATAGTTTTCGCATAAGTACAGTGTTTTGAAGTTGTTTTTTGCGGGCAAACCTATGGGTTTTCTGTAAGGGAAAAGATGATACAGATTAGCTTTTGCAATAAGATGGGTCTGATAAGTAAGGAGAGGAAAACAGAAGAAACAAAAAAAGCAACTTACGTTGCTTTCAATGTGCCCCGGAACGGAGTTGAACCGTTACGACCGTTGCGGGTCACAGGATTTTAAGTCCTGCGTGTCTACCAATTCCACCACCGGGGCAAGAAGGTGAAAAAAAATCCCGCCTTAGGCGGGAACTGAGCGGAAGACCAGGCTCGAACTGGCCACCCCGACCTTGGCAAGGTCGTGCTCTACCAAATGAGCTACTTCCGCTTGAAAAAGAACGATTGGGTTGCAAATGTAAAGAAGCAGCACTAATTGACAAAACATCTCACCCAACTTTTTTAAAAATTTCTGCCTTTCTTACTCGTACCGGTAAGTAATATACCCCATCAGTTCTTTCTGTTTGCTGTAAATACTTTCCCTTGTTTTTAACCCTTGCGGATTATATTGATATTTCCAGGTAACATAATTGCTGGTGCCGGGCTGTACTGTAATCATTTGTACCAGCTGAGATTGCTCATTATAGGCAAAAATATAATCAGGCAGCAGTTTTCTTGCCCGTTCATTAAAACGTACAATATCCGTCAAGCGGTTCTGCTCATCATAATAATAGTAATATGTCTGGGTTTCGCCAGACCTGCTTCGCCAGGTTTCTTCACCAACATTTCCTTTTTCATCTGCTTTAAATACAACTACAGCCGTATCAGAATTGTTTTTGATCCGCAGCATTTTTACAGGAAATCCGGTTGTATCATAAAACCACTGATGCTTTTCCGTTTCTTTTGTTTGATAGGCATATGCCTGCGAAACCGATTCTGTAGCAACCAGTCTGCCGGCAGCGTCATAAGTATAGGAAGTAACATTCAGCGTTGTGTTTGAGCTGTCGGCACTCCGTATAAGCTGCCCCTTGAAATTAAACTGGCTGTTGAGCACCGATTGCATTGTCTGGGCCGATTGACTGTATGTTTTAATAAATACGAAAGAAGGCGATACTTCCTGGAAGCAGATAAACTTATCAGTTGGTTCGCCGGATGGCTCAAATGAATTGAGCACAGCTTTTTTTACTTTATTGGTTTTATAAGTCTTTAACTGATCATTTGTTTGTTTCAGGCTCACAATATCTTTATGATAAAACTGGCTGAAACCGCCAACGGGAAGTGAAAACAGAAGGAACAGGATAAATGGAAGAAGTTTTGTTTGCATAATGGGGGCAAAGATATTTTATGTATATGTACTTTATTGTTTTTTTTGCCTGAAGGAAGGCTGTACTATAACGCACAATTACCGGCTGAATTTCACCGGCAGGCATTTCATTTTGGTAAAAAGGTTATGAAAGCCCGAAACTTTGCTAAAGTTGACTCCGATTTTCTATTTTTAGCAAAACTTCGAAGAGATGTCGCACGGAAAGGAACGGAAAGAAAAAAACTGTCTCAACTGCAATGCAAGGGTTTTTGGCAGTTACTGCCATGTGTGCGGGCAGGAAAATATTGAACCAAAAGAAACGGCATGGGGGCTGGTTGTTCATTTTTTCAACGATATCACTCACTTTGAAGGAAAGTTTATTGCTTCACTCCGTTACCTGTTATTCAAACCCGGTTTTCTTACGGCCGAGTACCTGCGTGGCAGGCGGGCCAGTTACATGAACCCGGTGCGGATGTATGTGTTTACATCTGCGTTTTTCTTTATCATGTTCTTCAGTTTCTTTTCTGAAACGGAAAAAACGCCCGAAGTATTTAAGCTCACAGATTCAGGTAAGAAAGGAGCAAAAGTAACAACGCCGGCAACACAAAAAGACGCAAAGGAGGCAGCTTTAAACGCAGTTGATACAAAAGAAGATTCAGCTCTGATTGAACAGATAATGCCGGAAGGCAAAGGAAACAACTGGATATCGAAAGATAGCATCAAAAGCTGGAGCAAAGCCGATACTTCAGATGACAGGGGACGTAAGTACAAAACAATGGCTGAATATGATTCTGTACAAAACAGCCTTCCTCCGGAGAAAAAGGATCAATGGATTCAGCGGGCTATTCAACGCAGGCTGATCATTGTTGAAGAAAGGTATGGCGGCGATTATTCAAAGTTCAATAAAGCTTTGTTTGATCATGCCATTCATTCACTGCCGAAAATGCTGTTCATTTCACTGCCTTTGTTTGCGTTGATTCTTTCTTTACTGTACATCAGGCGGAAACAGTTTTACTATGTCAATCACCTTGTGTTCACCATTCATTTATTTGTATTTACCTTTTTAATCCTGCTGCTTATTTTCAGCATTAATAAACTGCAGCATGTAACGGGAGTAAATGATTTTGAATGGATCTCCGGGTTCCTGTGGTTCTATATGTTTTTTTATTTATACAAAGCCATGCGCAGGATGTACCAGCAGGGAAGGACCAAAACAATCCTTAAGTATTTCATGTTATTATTTATGGCATTCTTTATCAATGCTATTCTGTTTATTGGATTATTTTCTTATTCGTTTTTTAATATTTAAGCTATGGACGAACAAAACATTTCGGATTCCTTTTTACGTTTGGTAAAGATCATGGATGAGCTGCGGGAGAAATGCCCCTGGGATAAAAAACAAACCATTGAAACGCTGCGCCCGTTAACCATAGAAGAAACCTATGAGCTTGCCGATGCCATTACGGAAAATAACTGGCAACATGTGAAAGAAGAACTGGGCGATTTAATGCTGCACCTTGTTTTCTATGCAAAAATCGGTACCGAGCAGCAGCAGTTTACATTGCCTGAAGTACTCAATGGTATCTGCGAAAAACTTATTGGCCGTCACCCGCATATTTACGGCGATGTAAAAGTCGGTGATGAAGAAGATGTAAAGCGCAACTGGGAAAAACTGAAAATGAAGGAAGGAAAAACCTCCGTACTGAGTGGGGTGCCGAAAGGGTTACCTTCCATGGTAAAAGCCATCCGCATACAGGAAAAAGTAAAGCAGGTAGGCTTTGAATGGGAAAACAAAGACCAGGTGTTTGAAAAAATAGAAGAAGAGATCAATGAACTGAAAGAAGTGGTGCAGCTGAATGATATGGATAAAATGGAAGAAGAACTGGGGGATGTATTTTTCTCATTGGTTAATTATGCACGGTTTTTGCAGATTGATGCTGATTATGCACTGGAACGTACCAACCGTAAGTTTATGAAACGGTTTATGCAAATGGAACAGGAGGCAACAGGCGAGGGAAAACAATTGGTGAACATGAGCCTGGAGGAAATGGATGGCATCTGGAACCGTATTAAACAAAAAAACAGGGAAGCTTAATTATATCAGTTGAACTACATTCAAACCATCCGTCGTTTTTTATTTAAAAATGGATTTCTGCTGATACTGGCAGGATGGCTGCTCACATTTTCTTATCTCTTTCAATATTACTGGTCTTATACATCTGCACCTGAGCAGGTTAAAAATGCACTGCAAAAAACCCTTAACTCAAGGGAAAAGGACTTCAGCTCTTTACTGAAAGACTCAACTCTGATCTTACGATTGAGTAACAACACTTACAGCAAGAGTTCTTTTCAGAAGCTGCTGAAAAAAGATTATTTCATTTTTGCTGCAACAGAAGGGGTAGATGGTATTCAAACCGTTTTCTGGAATACACAAACAATCCTGCCGGGTAATGAATTATGGCAAAGGGCCGATGGTGTTTGGTTTGAACAGCTGATTAACGGGTATTATACGGTGTATAAAAAAACCTGTACACTGAAAAACGGGCGAAGCTGTATGATGATGGCATTGATTCCCGTTAAGTGGAATTATTTTATTACTACCAATTACCTCAGCAACGGGTTTGCTTATTTCAAGGGTATAGAAAAATATTATTCAATCAGCGACATTGCGCCTACTCCGCTGGCAATAAAAAGTAATAACGGTACTGTTTTGTTCTGGCTCAAGGAACAGGACAGTCTTTCGCAACCGCTGAACTGGGTTACGGTGATGCTTCGCCTGCTGGCCATGTTTTCTTTTCTGTTTTTCCTGCATAAAACAGCTGCTGAGCTTGCATTGAAACGTTCTTATTCAGCAGGCCTTTTCTTTTTAATTGCAGTTATATTAATTATTCGTATCAGCAGTTATTTTTTTCCTGTCCCCTTAAATTTCAGGCAGTTTGAATTGTTTGACCCTGCGGTGTATGGTTCAAATAACATTCTTAAATCACTGGGTGATTTAATGATCAATTCTTTTTTATTGTTATGGGTATTACTGTTTATGCGCAGGTACGGGCAGGGAAAACCATCTTTTCATATCAGGATTAATTTTACTGCCGGTTTAATTGTTGCAAGTGCGCTGCTGTTTGCTGCAACCATTCTGTTTGGTGATATTGTACGCAGCCTGGTGGCCGATTCGCAGATATCGTTTAATGTTACCAGTTTCTTCAGTTTAACCATTTTCAGTTTTGCAGGTTTCTGTGTACTCGGTTGCCTGGCACTTAATTATTTTCTGCTGATCGACTGGCTGTTTGATTTCTTCAAACTGTTCAGCTATAATAAAATACTGCCACAGCAGATTTCCTTAGCTATCATCGGGTTAATTTATTTAACCGTTACCATTAATTCAGATGCTGTATCATTTCATCTGAGTTTGCTGTTATGGCTGCTGCTGATAGCCTTGCTTTTCAGGTATCACAGTAAAGACATTAAATTTTTACCATCGGGCGGGCGAACAATTTTCTGGTTGTTTTTCTTTTCGGTTTCATTAACGGCACTTCTTATTAATGACAATGCAAAGAAAGAATGGGAAGACAGGGTTCGTATGGCAGAAAAACTCAGCCTGCAAACTGATCCTTCAGCAGAAAACCTGTTAAGCATTGCACTCAGTAATTTCAGAAGTGATTTTTTGCAGGAAAACTTCTCCCGGTTCACCATCAGCGGAAGTAACCAGCTTTTGAAAGACAGTTTAATTAATGAAAACTTCAGCGGTTATCTCAATAAGTTTGAATCGGAAATATTCACTTTCAACGGAGAAGAGGAACCATTGTATAACTCAGACTCCACTTCTTTCAGCAATCTTAATACCATTTACAAGCTGCAGAGCAGGCCTACCACTGTGAGGGACTGGCAGTACCATGAAGAGTCTTTTGATAAATTTTATTACATCGCCCGTAAAGAGGTAGTGGATACTGCCTCTGCAAAACCTATCGGTTACGTATTTATTTTATCGAGACCCAAACGCTATTCGGATGAAAAATTTTCGCCGGAGTTGTTTTCAAAAACCTTCAATCTTGTACCGGAAAACATGCCGGCTTATGCCTACGCCATTTATAAAAACAAGGAGCTTATTGGCAGTTATAATGATTATCCTTTCCCGATTCATCTTACCCGGCGGCAAACAGAACAGCCTTCTTATTCAAAAATTAATAAAGACGGGTACTCTGAGTTATGGTATTCAGCTTCTTCAAACCTGATGGTGGTTATTGCCAAGCCTCAGAATAAGTGGCTTGAAACCATTACTTTATTTTCCTATTTGTTTTGTGTCTTTCTGCTGATGGGTGCTGTGTTCCGTATCATCAGGTTTGTATCACAGTCAGGATTTCGCCCTTCTAACTGGAGGAAACAGTTGCAGTTAACTTTCCGTACACAGGTGCATACAACCATTATCGGCATCAGCATTTTTTCTTTCCTGGTAATTGGTGTTTCAACGATTTTCTTTTTTATCAACCGTCACAGCCGTAATAATAAGGAACGGTTGTCGAGAACGATTGAAATTATGAAAACGGAAGTGGAAGCTGCCTTAAGTGATCATGCCATATTTGATGATGTACTGAAAGTTTATGATGATGTATCGTCGGGAGAGCTGCAGATTAAAGTGAATCATATATCAGAAATACATGGAGTGGATGTAAATATTTATGATCCCTACGGAAACCTTAAGCTGTCTTCACAACCCTATTATTACGTTAAGGGTTTGCTCAGCCGCAAAACGGACCCACTGGCTTACTATAAATTATCAAGGGAATACCTCGTTCAAACCATTGAAGATGAGAAAGTGGGTGATCGTTCATATATGAGTATTTATGTACCTGTTCGTGATGAAGCAGGTAAAACCTACGCATACCTGAACATTCCTTACTTCACATCGCAAAACGAGTTAAAACAGGAAATATCCAACTTTCTTGTAACGCTGATTACCCTCAATGCGTTTATATTCTTAATTGCAGGATTGATTGCCTTTTTTGTTACCAGCCGTATCACCAATTCGTTTTCCATTATCAGCGACAAAATGAAAGAGATCAAACTGGGAAAGGAAAATGAAGCAATTGTATGGCAGCGTAATGATGAAATTGGTGAGCTGGTTCAGGAATACAACCGCATGGTGGAAAAACTGGAAGCAAGTGCAAGCCTGCTTGCAAGAAGTGAAAGAGAAGGCGCCTGGCGAGAAATGGCCAGGCAGGTGGCGCATGAAATCAAGAACCCGCTTACACCAATGAAGCTGAGTATTCAGTACTTACAAAAAGCAGTTGACTCCAATTCGCCTGATGCGAAAAATATTTCGCAGAGTGTGGCCAAAACACTGGTGGAGCAGATTGATTATTTGTCCAATATAGCTTCCGATTTTTCAAGCTTTGCCAATATTGGAAATCCCCGTTTGGAAAAAGTAAGCCTTGGTGAATCGATTAAATCAGTGGTAGATCTTTTCAGTATGCAGGAAGACGGACAGGTTGCTTTTGAACAAAATGCAGAAGAGGTTTCTGTAATGGCCGATAAAACACAGCTCAACCGCTTGTTCACGAATCTGATACGGAATGGAATTGAAGCCGTGGAATCAGGAAAAGCGGCAGAAGTGAAAATTGACTTCAGGAGAAACGGACCGGTTGCATTGATCCGTGTGCATGATAATGGAAATGGAATAAAACCTGAATTACAGGAAAAAATATTTTACCCCAATTTTACCACCAAAACTTCCGGAACGGGTTTAGGGTTAGCCATGTGTAAAAGTATTGTGGAGCAGATGAAAGGAAAGATCTGGTTCGAAACAGAGCAAGGAAAAGGCAGCACCTTTTATGTGGAGCTGCCCGTTTTAAACTGATCAGTAAACCATAACTGACCGTTATGCAAATCTTTATTTGGTTTCTTTTACTGCTGTTTTCAGCAGATGTTCTTCAATTACCTGCTTAAATACATTTTTCGGAAAAGCACCGGGTTGCATCATCGGTTCGCCATCAACGGGAATAAATAGAAAAGTAGGGATACTTTGAATGCCGAATACAGCAGCCAGCTCCTGTTCAACTTCTGTATCTACTTTGTAAATCACAATTTTTCCGTTGTATTCATTCGATAATTCTTCCAGCACAGGCGCTACCATTTTACACGGGCCGCACCAATCGGCATAGAAATCAATTATGGCCGGTAGTGCTCCTGCATATTTCCAGTCTTTTTCCGTTTCATAATTAAACACCTTCTCTTTAAAGTCTCCGGTGGTGAGTTTGATTGTTGCCATTGTGTTTATTTGCTGCAAAGTTAATGATGCATGCAAATTTGTTAAGTGATTTTTGTTACACGGTTTAAATGCATTGGCTGATGGAAAACGGCTTCTTATACAGCTATCCCTTCAGCCAGTTTAAAAAGCCGGTACTTTTTACTTTATTAATGATAATTTCTTCAGTAGTACTGGCAGTGAGTTTTACAAATAATTTTCTGTGGCCGTAGTGAATAACTTCTTTTACACTTTCCCTGTTTACAAGGTACTGGCGGTTGGCTCTGAAAAATGACTGCCCGCACATTTCTTCCAGTTCATCAAGTGTATGGCTGATGCTGAACTTTTGGTTGTTAAAAGTAACCAGCGAGGTTGCTTTATATTCAACCAGAAAAAATGCGATGTCGGTTACTTTAACGGGTATGATCTTGTTCTTGCAGTTTACAAGCAATGTCGGCGGTTTTTGCAGGTTTCCCGTGAGAGTTGCAATCAGGTCGTTGTAGCTTACGGGATGGCTGAACGTTTGTTGCAGCATTTTGTATTTATCCCATGCCTGTTTAATCGTTTTTCTTGTATAAGGCTTCAGTATATACGCTATGCCGTTATTGTCAAATGCTTCAAGCGCATGCTGATCATAAGCTGTGCAGTAAATAACGGGCGTAGTTGTGTTTAACGCATGAAAGATTTCAAAACTGTAACCATCGCCTAACTGTATATCGCTGAAAATTAATTGCGTTGAAGTGTTATCCTTTAAATAATCGAGTGCTTCCTTTACTGAGCTGATGGTTTTGCTGATGGTAATTGAACTGTCAATGGATTGCAGGATATCTGCAAGGTCATCAGAAACCAGTTTTTCATCTTCAATTAAAACAACGTTCATGGACATATTGAAAGAGTTGATTTTTTATAGAATGCTGTGGTTTGTATTATTTTCATCAGGCGTAATGAGTTGAATGGTTACTGCAAACTCTTCGCCATTGTTTGAAATAACAATTGATTTATTACTCAGCAGCCGGTACCTTTCTGCGAGGTTCGCTAAACCAACCCCCGTGGTTGCTTCAATAAGCAGTTTTCTGCGAATTTTATTTTTCACAGTAATCGTTCCGGCCGTTTCATCGAAGTCAATTGAAATAGATAGAGGCTCTTCAGGTGAAAATGCATTGTGTTTAATGGCATTTTCAGCCAGTGTTTGCAGGGAGTACACAGGCAGTTTCCCTTTAGCCGAAAAAATATTTTCATTCGTTACTTTAAAATTCAGCATGTCTCCAAAGCGTACTTTCTGCATTTGCAGGTAGGTTAAACAAAGTTTTAATTCATCAGCAATATCCGTAGCAGATTCTAAAGCTGATGTTGTTGAAAACCTGAGCACATCTGAAAGTTTCAACAGGTAGTCTTCTGCTTTGTCGGCGTCTTTTTTCAGCAACAGCCGCAGTGTATTAAGGGAGTTAAACAGGAAATGCGGGTGCAGCTGCATGGTAAGCTGGTTGTTTTTCGCTTCCAGGTTAAATTGTTTCAACCGTGTGTTTTCATCTTCTATTTTTTGTTTTTTAAAATATACTACTATCAGCTCGCATAAAATAAGAATAATGATATTGATCGTGAATGCATGTAGGGTTTGCGGAAAAAAGAAAGTACGGGGCGGTCTTTTTATCATGCCGGGGGGTAAGTGGTTAAACCCTTTTTCATCTTTCAGAAAAACGGGGCCGTTCGTAATCAGTACCTGGGCCCGGTTGAGACTATCTGCATGTATTTCTTTTGCAGAAAATTTTATCTGGGGAGGTGGAAAGTTTTTGTTGAAGTAGCTGAAAACTATAAATGATAATGAAAGACAGAGAAAAATGCTGATCAGTGAACGGGGAAATAATTTTTCAAGAAAAGGAAATTTTCCGGCAAGCAGTAAAAGAGAAATATTAATGATCCAGAAAATAAATGTGATGGAAAAGTTGAAAAGGATGCCGGGTAAAAAATAGTTTATTTTATCAAACTCAAACCTGAGAAAAGGTGTGCCGCTGAGTAACCCAAACAACGGAGTGGTAATCAGCGCAATGATAATAAGTCTGTACAGTATTCTTTTTTCTTTCAGCAGTTCACTCATCCTGTTTAATAATAAGCCGCAAAGTTGTATTACAACGCTTATTTTAAAAACTTTCTCCCTGTGCTTTAACAGTACATAATGTTAATGTATTGCAGCATTTATTTTCAGCAAACAGGCAATGGCGATACTGCTTTTTTCAGCTGCAGATCTGTCCGGCTCAACTGTTGTTTTGGCCTCTTTAATCCCTTTAACATTTTCTTTCACGCCGTTTCGAAAAATATTTGCAACGAAATCAAAGTATATGCAAAAAAACAAAAACTATTTACAGGCCGCACTCATTCTATTCTTATTTACAGCCGTTCTTTCTTCCTGCAGTAAAACAAGCAGCAGCGATACTGATGTTACCGGTAACTGGAAGCGAAGCTCTGAATTTGAAGGCGTGGGCCGCACTGAAGCTGTAACATTTACAATTGGCGACAAGGTATATGTTGGCGGAGGATATGATGGCACCAATCGATTGCAGGATTTCTGGGAATTTAATCAATCTACCGGAACATGGATTCGGAAAGCAGATTTTCCCGGTACTGCAAGAAACAGCGCAGTTGCTTTTGCAATCAACGGTAAGGGATATGTTGGTACCGGGTATGATGGAATAAAGAAACTGAAGGATTTCTGGGAGTTTAATCCTGAAACAAATACATGGACACAGATTGCAGATTTCGGAGGTACTGAAAGATACGGTGCTGCCGCATTTTCGATCGGGGGCAAGGGATATGTGTCAACTGGCTACGATGGAAACTATCTGAAAGATTTGTGGGAATATTCACCCGCAACAAATACATGGACACAGAAAGCAAGTTTAACCGGCAGCAAACGAACGGAAGCAGTTGCATTTGTGTATAACGAAAAGGCTTATATCGTTACAGGGATTAACAACGGCAGTTACCTGGCGGATTTCTGGATGTATGATCCTGCAACGAATGCATGGACGGAAAAAAGGAAAATAACCAGTGTAAGTGATGAGGATTATGATGATGATTACGGCTCCGGTATTACAAGGAGTAATGCAGCTGCTTTTATCATGAACGACAAAGCTTATGTTATTGGCGGCAATACAAGCGGTGTAATAGGAACAACATGGGAATATGATATAGCAACGGATGTTTGGGTGCAGAAGACATCGTTTGAAGGAACAGCAAGAGAAGGAGCAGTAGCATTTTCAATCAGTAACAGAGGGTATGTTACAACAGGGCATAACAGCAGTTTTTTCTTTGATGACCTGTGGGAGTTTTTTCCTTTTGCAGATCAGGACGATACAGATAATTAAAGTTAACTGCAGGGTATAGTACATGATTTAACAGGTATAAAGTCAGAAAAACAACACGGCAGTACTATGCCCTGCAAGTAACAGGCTACAAACACTCCAGATAAACATTTGAACATGATTAACGGCAAACACATCAGCGGCTTCTTTTCTCTGGTTTTACTGTCAGTAGTGCTTGCATCCTGCGAAAAGATAAATATTGCGTTTGGTGAAACGGCATCCGAAACGGATCCCAACCTTACCTATTTTGAGAATTACAAAACGGATATTGCAACATATAAACCTGATTCGTTTTTAACTTCTGCTCACCAGGTTTTCAGCTTAGGTTATCATACGGATGATGCGTTTGGTGTAATCAAAGCGGGCTCATATGCTCAGATCAACCTGCCATTGGTAAATACTTTACTGAATGTAAGTGCGGTATTTGATTCGTTGGAGCTGATCATCAAACCAACGGGTGCGTTTTATGGCGACAGTGGAAGGTCAATGAAAATAAATGTTCACCGCCTTACCGAAAATATTGTGAATGCCGAAAAGAACGATTACTTCTACAGCACATCTTCCTTCCGGTATGATCCAGACCCGATCGGACAGCAGCAGGTTAATTTATACGGAAGAGCCGGCACTGAAATTCGCATTAAACTTTCAGATATATTGGGAAAGGAGCTGCTTGAAAAGTTTAAAAGCAATGCTGATGATATTGCTACAACCGCAGCATTTATCAGTTATTTCAAAGGAATCTATATCAATACCGATTCGGTGGAAACAAATTCGATTGCTTATTTTTCTTCTGCTTCCGATTCCACACTTATCCGTTTAACCTATCATGAAACGGGTTTGGATGAAAGGAAAAAACATCTCGATTTCAGTTATGCACAAACAAAGCAATTTAACCGGATTTCTTTCAGGCCAGTAAATGCAGACTTTTCATCTTTCGTCAGCAATAAAACCCAGGTTATTGCAAGTTTCGCCTCCGGCAATAAATCTTTTTTGAACACTGGCTTTGGCTCCATGATTAAAATTTCTTTTCCAACCCTGCTGAACCTGAAAGAGCTCCACCCGTATATAAAAATAATTAAGGCCGTTCTTATAGTGAAGCCAAATACTCAATCGATGATTGCGCCTTACAGTCTGCCGCCAACTCTGAATTTGTATACAACAAATGAAACCAATGCCATAGTTGGGGGAGTTTATGACGGTGCTTCAACACCTGCATTGCAAACAGGCAGCTTGTATATCGATAACCTGTATGGACAAAACACAGCATACAGTTATGATATCACCTCGTTTATCAATGCAAAAATTGCTGAAGGGCAATTTTCAACCTCAGCTTTGTTTCTCTATCCTTCGCTAAGCAGTCCCGATGCAGGGTTACAGCGATTAATTGTAAATGATCAAACAGGCAGTCTGCCTGTACAGTTGAAGCTTTATGTTCTGGGTTTATAAATGAAAATTATGAGTCAAAAATATTTCTTGTTATACTGTACTGTAGTTTTCTTTTCCATGAAGACGGCTGCACAAAATGTATCTTCTCCTTATTCCATACTGGGAATCGGTGATATTGAAAATAATGATTACGGACGATTCAGTGCTTCCGGTAATACAGGTGTTTCAAGAAGGGAAATTGGTTTTTATAATTTCGCCAACCCTGCTTCACTTACAGTTATTCCGTATAAATCGGTAAACCTCGATTTTACAACAAGGGGGCGGTCGAGTATATTTAAATTAACCGGTGCCGATACATTTACAAATCCATCAAAAGATTTTGTAGTAAAACGGGTGGCTCTTTCATTCAAAGTAACGCCGAAAGTGGCGTTTGCCGTAGGGTTTAAGCCTTTCAGCAGTGTGAACTACCAGTACACAGGCGTTGCTTCCATAAATGATGAAAACACGGAGTATATCAGGTATGTTGACGGAAGCGGCGGACTTTATCAAACTTATTTTTCCATTGCAAAAGAAGTCAAAAGAGGATTGTCTGTTGGCGTTACAACATCGTGGCTATTCGGTTCATTACAGAACAGTACAGAGTATTACAATCCAAACCTCGGACTTGACATTACTAAAAAAGACTATAAATTTTATAATGCTGCAGGTTTACAAACGGGTATGCAGTATTACTCAAAACCCGGAAAAAAATGGCAGCATACAGTTGGTGTAACTGCAACGGCTTATACAAACCTGAAAGGGCAGAGCACTACAGATTATATTGAAAGTGATTCCATCATCAAATCGCTTCAACCTGAAACAATCAGCATGAAACTGCCCGTTTCAATTGTGGCAGGTTACAGTATTGCCCGGAACAGCGGGCTGTCGCTTCATGCACAGGGAAGTTATCATAAATGGCCGGCACAGAAACTGAGTTATAAAGCTGCATCTGTAAAAGATGCCTTCGGTTTAAATGCAGGGATTGAATACAGCAGGAAAATAGATATTTCCGGCTATAGCGTTGAAAAGTTTTATCTCGCCTGCGGTGTACGTATGGAGCAATCATACCTGGTATTGAACAGTCAACGGCTGAAGGAATATGCCCTTACACTTGGAGCCGGAAAAAATATTTCACCGTTGATCAGTATTCATGCAAGTATGGAATTCGGTAAAAGGGGGCAGGCCTCTTATAACCAGATAATGGAAAACTATATGCAGTATTCAGTGGGTATTACACTGAAAGATCTCTGGTACGGAACAAAAAAATTCGGGCGGTATAATTAAAGTCACTTGTATGAAAAAACTATTTGCAACAGCACTGGTTATCATCTGCATCAGCCGTACACATGCACAAACATTAACGGGCATATGGTATTCGGCCGACAGTACAAGACGTTACGAAATAAAGGAAACGGAAACGGGCCGCTTTGCAGCTGTTATAAAATCTTCTGATCGTGCTGCTGACAGTATTGGTTATGAAGTAATGAAAAATATTTCCTTCAATGTAAAAAAGAAAAGATACGAAGGAGTGATCTATGCCGTATCCGACGGGCAACCTGCCTTTGTTAAGATCAGGTTTGCAGAAAAAAATGCAAATACGCTCATCATCACAATCGACCGGTTGCTGCTGATGGATGTATCATTGAACTGGATGCGGATGGTGAATTGAGAAGTTTTTCAGGCCCATACTTCTTTCATTAGCTGTTCGAATAACGATAATGAAAAGTAATTGTTCTTGATTTTCAGTTTCAATTTAAAGTGTTTCGTTAAAAGCTTTGATGGAATTTTCTGCTCTGAATTTTCAGGTACTATATTACGCATTTTTTAAAGTGTTTAAATAGTACACTTCAGCAGGTATTTCAATCGTAAAGGTTGATCCGCCGGTCATATTATTTTCCAGTTTTATTTTTCCGTGAAGGGCTTCAGTAAAACCTTTTACAATTGCAAGGCCTAACCCGGGGGCCTTGGTTTTGCTATGGGATATACCGTGAAATTTGTCAAAGACAAAGTTTGTTTCACTTTCTGGAATTCCGGTTCCACTGTCTGCTACCTTAATAATACATTTATCTGATTGATGTAAGACTTCAAT
>Ga0208401_100185_pt1 | contig 35370 bp, 32 predicted proteins | sample LakWasM112_LOW13_2_FD_183928 | JGI IMG/M metagenome (GOLD analysis project Ga0208401, IMG submission 183928) | Freshwater sediment methanotrophic microbial communities from Lake Washington under simulated oxygen tension - Sediment Metagenome... | ecosystem: Environmental > Aquatic > Freshwater >...
GAAGAGCTGGTGCTGCACGTCGATCAGAAGTTCGCGCACCTCAGCCGGCAATGGCTCGCACAGCAGCAGGCCGATATGGGAGTTGAGTTCGTCCACGTCGCCCAGGGCCTGCACGCGCAGGTGGTACTTGGGCACGCGGGTGTTGTCGCCCAGGCCGGTGGTGCCGTCGTCGCCGGTGCGCGTGGCGATTTGTGTGAGTCGTTTGCCCATGTAGATGCCTCCTCGCAATGTGGGCCGCATTGTGCGTGACACCCGATACCCCCAACGGCGGTGGGTTCCCGCCAGCACAGGCCTTTACACCGTGCGCCGAAATGTTGGTCCAGGCAACAGGTGGCAAAAGTGCTGGTCTCGGCGTTCATGCTGCAGTGCAATGCAGGCCTGTTCAACTCTGGCAAAGGCGCCACCCATGAAAAGTACCGCTCCCCGCACCATGCCCCGTACCAACCACTTTTTTGACACCCGCAGCGTCATGCTGATCGCGGCCATGGCGCTGGGCGGCAGTGCCTCGCTGCATGCCCAAACCAAGCCGCCACTCCAGACGCCCGCCGCGCCCGCACATTCCACAGGGCAAAGCTCCTTCGCCACCGGTGGCACTTCCCAAGCTTCCTCGGGCCACGCTGCCCCCACAGCCACATTTGGCCCTGCCAGCGCTGCTTTTGCCCGCGCCGACACCAACCACGACGGCAAACTCAGCCCCCAGGAGGCCAAAGTGCTGCCCGCCATAGACAACCGCTTTGAGCAGATCGACACCGACCACGATGGCGTTCTGTCACGCGAAGAATTCGACCAGGGTGCCAAGCCCTGAGGCAGCCCACGGACCCTGACGCACCGATGACGGGCCAGGGTACAAGGTAGGGGGCGCGGTGGTATTCTTTTTTCCCGCACTGGAGACCACCGATGAACGCCCCCGCCCAAGCCGTCCACCTGCTTCCCACCATCGCCCTGCGGCCCGTGCCGCAGCTTTTTCTGGAGGCGCTGCAGCAGCGCTTTGGGGCGCAATGCTCCACGGCGCTCTCGGTGCGCGAACAGCATGGCCGCGATGAGGGCTCCATGCAGGCACCGCCGCCGTCCGTTGTCGTGTTTGCCGAAACCACGCAGGACGTACAAGATGCCTTGCGCCTGGCAAACGAATACGGTGTGCCGGTTATTCCCTACGCTGCAGGCTCCTCGCTCGAAGGCCATCTGCTCGCCGTGCAGGGGGGCATCAGCCTGGATGTGAACCGCATGAACCGGGTGCTCTCGGTCAACGCCGAAGACCTCACCGTTACCGTGCAGCCCGGCATCACGCGCAAACAGCTCAACGAGGCGGTGAAAGACACCGGCCTGTTTTTCCCGATAGACCCCGGCGCCGACGCCAGCATTGGCGGCATGGCAGCGACCCGCGCCAGTGGCACCAACGCCGTGCGCTACGGCACCATGCGCGAGAACGTGCTGGCGCTCGAAGTGGTGCTGGCCAGCGGCGAGGCGATTCGCACCGGCACGCGCGCCAAGAAAAGCAGCGCTGGCTATGACCTCACGCGCCTCCTGGTCGGCAGCGAAGGCACGCTGGGCGTGATGACCGAAGTGACGGTGCGGCTCTACCCCTTGCCGGAAGCCGTATCGGCCGCCATTTGCTCGTTCCCGAGCATTGAGGCGGCGGTGCACACGGTGATTCAGACCATTCAGCTCGGTGTGCCCATTGCGCGCTGCGAGTTGATTGACGCCAACAGCGTGCGCATGGTGAATGCGTACAGCAAACTGACGCTGCGCGAAGAGCCCCTGCTGCTGATGGAATTCCATGGCTCACCCGCCAGCGTCAAGGAACAGGCCGAGACCGTGCAGGACATTGCCAGCGAATTTGGCGGCCAGGCTTTTGAATGGGCCAGCACGCCGGAAGAGCGTACGCGCCTGTGGGCGGCGCGGCACAACGCCTATTTCGCTGCGGTGCAAAGCCGCCCCGGCTGCCGTGCGATCTCCACCGATACCTGCGTGCCCATCAGCCGCCTGGCCGACTGCCTGCTCGATTCGGTGCAGGAGGCCGACGCCAGCGGCATCCCCTACTTTCTCGTTGGCCACGTGGGCGACGGCAACTTTCACTTCGGCTACCTGATCGACCCCGAAAGCCCCATCGAGCGCAGCCGGGCTGAGCAGCTTAACCACCAACTCGTCGCCCGCGCTCTGCAGCTCGGCGGCACCTGCACCGGCGAGCACGGTGTGGGTATCCACAAGATGGGTTTTTTGCTGGACGAAACCGGCACTGGCGCAGTGGGCGCGATGCGCGCCATCAAGCAGGCGCTGGACCCGAAGAACATCCTCAACCCGGGGAAGATTTTTGCCCTTTGAGCGTTCGGCTCAGAGGAAGGCTTCAAACTTGCAAGGAACGGTTGGGAACGCCCCGCAAAGCTGTCCCTGGTGAGCGGCGCCCAAGGCCTGTCCAGGCCTCAAGGCCGCTTCTGCGCTGCTACTGGGTAACGGGTTGCTTGCGGCGCTGTTCCCACCGAGAGCAGGCTGACGACGCCCATCACATCGTCCACCAGTGCGGCCGCGTGCTCCATCGACTCGGACTGCGCGGCGGTTTGTACGCAACCCATGAGGGTGACGATACGCCGCTGGCTCTGTATCCACACGCTGGTGTCATTGAAGCGGCCGTCCTGGCGCAGGTAGAGCTGCAAGCGTGGGGCGATGTCTGCGTCGTACAAGTAGGAATTGGGGAGCCTGCAGCGTCCCGCGCTGTAACAGCTGCCGCCGTGCTGGGCGCGCACATGGGCGAGTTCGCGCACTTGCTGCGCGGTGTAGAGCGGGCCTTCGGGCATGGGGCAACCCGGCATTGCGTCGGTGACCTGAAGAAACGGATCGCCAAAGGCGTTGCTGCGCGGTTCTGTGCTGGCAGTGGGCGCCGCAGGCTGAGCCGCGCACAGCCCAGCGATCAGCAACGCTTCCAAGAAGCCGGCGCGGGCGGCGCGCCGTAGAAGCCTTAAGTTGGGGGAAGAAGTCATGGCGCTACCTTCTGCTGTCACATGGGGCGAGCGCGACTGTACGCCTTTCAATGGGCGGGAGCAGGTGCAGACAGCGCTCACAGCGCTGTCTGCGCACCTTGTTCAATACGCTCTTCCAGAAAGCACCAGAGCCGCTCATCCAGGCTGAAGCTTACGTTGAAGCGCAGCCACCCCGTGGTGCGCGGCTCCACCAGAAACAGCTCGCCCGGCCCGAGCATGATGCCGGCGCTGGTGGCTGCGCGCGAGAGTTCGGCGCTGTCGGGCATGTCGGGGTGGCGTGCCCAGAGGTACATGCCGGCTTCGGGTTCATGGAACAGCTCGAAGCCCAAACCCTCCAGGCGGCGCCCCACCGTGCGGTGTGCTTCGGCCAGCCGTTCGCGCAAGGATTTGAGGTGCTTGCGCCAGCGCCCGTCGGTCACCACGCCCAGCGTGATGCGCTCGGTGATCTCTGACGAGGTAAGGCCCGAAATCATCTTGAGCTGCACCAGTTCCTCCACCAGGCCGGGCCGGGCGGCCACAAAGCCGGTGCGCAGGTTGGGTGAAATGGTCTTGGAGAAACTGCCCACGTACAGCACGCGGTTGAGCTGGTCCAGGCTTGCGAGCGACGGGCGCACGCCCGTGTCCATGTCGGCATAGAGGTCGTTCTCGACCAGCATGAAACCGTGCTGCTCGGCCAGTTGCAGCAGGCGGTGCAGGTGCGCTACCGAGGCCAGCGAGCAGGTCGGGCTTTGCAGCCGTGGCTGCGTGAAAAAAACGCTCGGTCTGTGCGCCGTCAGCAAGGCTTCGAGCGCGCCCAGGTCGTAACCGGTGGGGGTGCGCGGCACCCCGACGACCTGCGCGCCCACGAAGCGCAGCATGAACATCAGGTTGGGGTAGCCGGGGTCGTCCACCAGCACCACGTCGCCGGGCTTGACCAGGCGGCGCGCAATCAGGTCCAGCGCCTGGCTGGAGCCTTGCGTCAGCAGCACCTGGTCGGCTCCCACGCTGACCTGGTGTTCTGCCAGTGATTCGACCACCACGCTGCGCAGCGGCATGTGGCCGTGGGGCAGGCCGTAGCCGGCGAGATCGGCGCTCCCGGTGGACAGGTGGCGCATGCTGCGCTTGACGGCATCGCCAAACAGCCAGTCGTTGGGCAACCAGCCGCAGCCGGGTTTCATCGGCAAATTGCGGTTTTCAAAGATCTGCTTGAGGTACCAGCGGGTATCGAAGCGCGGGGCAGGGCGTTCGGCAGCGCCCACTTGCGCGATTTCGTCGCCGCGCCGCTTGACGAAAAAACCGGCGTTGGCGCGCGAAACCAGCCAACCCTGCGCCACCAGGCGGTCGTAGGCTTCGACGACGGTGAATACGCTGACGCCGTGCGCCGCGGCAAAGGCGCGGATGGACGGCAGCTTGCTGCCAGGCTTGAGCACGTGGCCGGCAATCTGCTCGCGCAGGCCGTCCACGATCTGGCTCACCAGCGGTGTCGGAAGGTCTGCACGGAGGGTGAGCATCGGACGAACCAAGGAAGGAAAAGTGCAGCGAGTGTGCCGCAGCCAGGGTAGCGCCTTGTGCCATATGGGCGGCGCCGTATAGGGGTTTGCCTGTAGAGGATTCTAGACCTGCACAGTGCGCGAAAAAACCTGCGCGTGTGTACATGGACGAAGCGCAAGGCGGCTTCCAGAATCCCTTCCATCGCTCTTCTTTTCGCTCGCCAGAGCCTTTGACCACCATGCAGCACGAACCCCATTTCACCAACGCCGCCCTGCTTGCCCGCCGCCATGCGGCCGTGGCACGCGGCGTGGGCCAGACCCACGAGATCTTTGTGCAGAAGGCGCGCAACGCCGAGCTGTGGGACGTGGAAGGCCGCCGCTACATTGACTTTGCCGGTGGCATTGCCGTGCTCAACACCGGCCACCTGCATCCGGGTGTCATCGCGGCTGTGAAAGCGCAGCTCGATCGCTACACCCACACCTGCTTCCAGGTGGTCGCCTACGAACCGTATGTGGAGGTTGCCGAGCGACTGAACGCGTTGGCACCTGGCGATTTCGCCAAAAAGACGCTGCTGCTCACCACTGGCGCCGAAGCCGTGGAAAACGCCGTGAAAATTGCCCGCGCCCACACCCGGCGTCCGGCCGTGATTGCGTTCACCGGTGGCTACCATGGCCGCACCAACTTCACGCTGGGGCTGACCGGCAAGGTGGTGCCGTACAAGACCGGCTTTGGTCCGTTCCCCGCCGAGGTCTACCACGCGCAGTTCCCCAACGCTCTGCACGGCGTGAGCGTCGCGCAGGCCCTGCAATCGGTCGAGCTGCTGTTCAAGAACGATGTCGAGCCCGAGCGTGTCGCGGCTTTCATCATCGAGCCAGTGCAGGGCGAGGGCGGCTTCTATGTGGCGCCAGTGGAATTCATCAGCGGCCTCAAGGCACTGGCCGACCGCTACGGCATCCTGCTGATTGCCGACGAAGTACAGACCGGCGCCGGCCGCACCGGCACCTGGTTTGCCTGTGAACAATGGCCCGTGGCGCCGGACCTCATCACCACCGCCAAGTCGCTTGCGGGCGGCTTCCCGCTGGCCGGTGTGGTGGGGCGCGCCGAGGTGATGGACGCACCCGCCCCCGGTGGGCTTGGCGGCACCTACGCTGGCAGCCCTGTGGCCTGCGCCGCGGCCCTCGCCGTGTTCGAGGCGTTTGAGCAGGAGCAACTGCTGGCGCGCAGCCGTGCCATGGGCGCGCTGCTGGTCACGCGGCTCAAGGCCTTGGCAGAAAAGCAGCCCAGCATCGGCGATGTGCGGGGACTGGGCGCCATGGTGGCCATTGAGCTATTCGAAGGCGGTGACGTGCACCGGCCCGATGCCGCGCTGGCGAAAAAAGTGGTGGCCGAGGCGGCGCGCCGGGGCCTCATCTTGCTGTCCTGTGGAACCTATGGCAATGTGATCCGCATCCTCGTGCCGCTGACGGCATCCGACGAGCTGCTGGAAGAAGGCCTGGCGATCCTGGCCGACACCCTGGCGGCACTCGCCTGACGCGCGCGCCCTCTACCCGCATCGATTGCCCAAGCCATGAGCCACGCAGAACCCCTGGTCCGCTTTAGCGGCGTGCAGAAAACCTACGACGGCGTGCAGCTCGTGGTGCGCGCGCTGAACCTCGATATCCAGCGCGGCGAGTTTCTGAGCCTGCTGGGCCCCTCGGGCTCCGGCAAAACCACGACCTTGATGATGCTGGCCGGGTTTGAGTCGCCCACGGCGGGCGACATCCTGCTCGATGGCGCGCCCATCACCAGCACGCCGCCGCACAAGCGCAACTTCGGCATGGTGTTTCAAAACTACGCCCTGTTTCCGCACCTCAGCGTGGGCCAGAACGTCGCCTACCCGCTGACGGTGCGCAAGGTGTCCAAGGACGACCAGGCCAAGCGCGTGGCCAAGGCGCTCGACATGGTGCGCCTTGTCGGTATGGCCGATCGGCTGCCCTCGCAGCTCTCTGGCGGCCAGCAGCAGCGTGTGGCGCTGGCGCGCGCGCTGGTCTTCAACCCGCAGCTGGTGCTGATGGACGAGCCCCTGGGCGCGCTCGACAAGCAGCTGCGCGAGCACATGCAGATAGAGCTCAAGGAGCTGCACCAGCAGCTCGGCGTGACCTTTGTCTACGTGACGCACGACCAGAGTGAGGCGCTGACCATGAGCGACCGCGTGGCCGTGTTCAACGAGGGCGTGATTCAGCAGCTCGCCGATGTCTCGTCTTTGTACGAAACGCCCTCCAACCGTTTTGTGGCGGGTTTTGTCGGTGACAGCACGGTGCTCGTTGGCAAGCTTGAAATCCGCGCCGGCAGTGCCGCTCTGGTCCTGCCCGATGGGCAGCGCCTCGCCGGCGTCAACGTGAACGCCGCCGCGGACGGCGCACGCGCAGAAGCCTGCGTGCGCCCCGAGCGCATCGTGCTGCACCCCGCATCCAGCACGCCCACCGGGCAGGTGCTGCGCGCCACGGTCAGCCGCGCCATCTACCACGGTGACCACCTGCGCCTGATGTGCGATGTGGGCGCCGGCCAGTCTCTTGCCACGGTGCGGCTGGCGCTCAGCAGCGTCGGTGCCAGCGCACTGCCGCAACCGGGCGATGCCGTAGGGCTGGAGTTCCCGCCCGAGTCGACGCGCATCTACACCGCACCCGCGCTCCATTAGCCTTTTATTAGCGCTTTCCCGTTCCGTTCGATAACACCCAAGGAGACACACCATGAAACACAAGAGCCTGATCGCCTGCGCAGCCCTGTCTGCCTGCGTCGCGCTGCCCAGCTTTGCCGAGCAGCCGCTTACCGTCGTGAACTTTGGCGGTGCCAACGCCAACGCCCAGAAGAAGGCGTTTTACGAGCCCTATGAGAAGGCCGGCAACAAGCTCGTCGCGGTTGAATACAACGGCGAGCAGGCGAAAATCAAGGCCATGGTCGAGACGAAGAAGATTACCTGGGATGTGGTCGAAGTCGAATCGCCCGACGCGGCACGCGGTTGCGACGAAGGCCTGTTTGAAAAGCTCGACTACAGCAAAATCATCAACAAGGCCGACCTGCAGCCGGCGGCCGTCACCGATTGCGGGGTGGGGATTTTTGTCTGGTCCACGGTTATGGCCTACAACGGCGACAAGCTCAAGACGGCGCCCACCAGTTGGGCCGACTTCTTCGACACCAAGAAGATCCCAGGCAAGCGCGGCATGCGCAAGGGGGCTCGCTACAACCTCGAATTTGCTCTGCTCGCCGATGGCGTCAAGCCCGCCGACGTGTACAAGGTGCTGGCCACCAAAGAGGGCGCCGACCGCGCTTTCAAGAAGCTGAGCGAGCTCAAGCCCAACATCCAGTGGTGGGAAGCCGGCGCCCAGGCACCCCAATTTCTCGTCGCGGGTGACGTGGTGCTGACCACGGTCTACAACGGCCGCATCGACGCCGCCAACCGCGAAGGCCGCAACCTCAAGATCTACTGGCCCGGCGGCATCTACGATCTGGACTACTGGGCCATTCCGCGTGGCACGCCCAACAAGGACGCGGCGCTCAAGTTCATCTCGTACACCCTGCAGCCCCAGCAACAGGCGGCGTACGCGCAGAACATTGCCTACGGCCCCGCCAACAACAAGGCGCTGGCCAAGCTCGACAAGAAGGTGCTGGACGACCTGCCGACTTCACCTGCCAACGCCAAGGAGGCTCTGCAGTTCAGTGTCGCCTTCTGGGCCGACCAGGGCGAATCGCTTGAAAAGCGCTTTGCCTCCTGGGCCACGCAGTAATTGCACGGCATTGCGGTGAGCGACACCATGCAGGCAGCTTCAGACGCCATGGCCATGCCCCTCTCTGGGCCAGGGCTGGATGGCACCGACCCCGCCGCCTTGCGCAAGGCTTTGGCGCGCGCGCAACTGCGGCGCAAGTGGCGGGCTTTCAGCCTGACGCTGCCGCTGCTGGTGTTCCTGGTGTTCACCTTGCTGGTGCCGATCGCCGCGCTGCTCATGCGTGCGGTGGAAAACCCGGAAGTCGCCAGTGCGCTGCCGGCGACGATTCCCGTGCTTAAAAAATGGGACCGCCGTGCCGCGCCCCCAGCGGCCGCCTATGCGGCACTGGTGGGCGATTTGGCTCGGCTGCCCGACATCTCCGACGCCGGCGCGCTGGCGCGCAGGTTGAATGCCGAAGTGCCCGGCGCCCGCTCGATGGTGATGGGGGCCTACCGCGGCCTGCCCTTCGAGGGCAACGCCGAAGCCATCAAGCAGCGCCTGCTGGACGCCGACCCGCGCTGGGGCGAGGCGCCGTTCTGGCGCGCCATTGCCAAGAACGGCGCGCGCTGGACGCCCGACTACCTGCTCGCTTCGGTGGACCTGCGCCGCGATGCCATGGGCGACGTGGAGCGCATGCCCGTGGAGCAGCGCGCCTTTGGTGCCATCCTGCTGCGCACTTTCTACATCAGCCTGGTGGTCACAGCCATCTGCCTGCTGCTGGGCTATCCACTGGCCTGGTGGCTGGCGAACTTGCCACCACGCCCGGCCAATGTGCTGATGATTCTGGTGCTGGTGCCGTTCTGGACCTCCATCCTGGTGCGCGTGGCCGCGTGGATCGTGCTGCTGCAATCGGAGGGGTTGGTCAACCGGGGTTTGATGGGGCTGGGCATCATCCACGAGCCATTGGCGCTGCTGTTCAACCGCACCGGCGTGGTGATTGCGATGGTGCACATCTTGTTGCCCTTCATGATCTTGCCGCTCTACAGCGTGATGAAAAGCGTGCCTGGCACCTACGTGCGCGCGGCCGTGTCGCTGGGCAGCTCGCCGCTGGCGGCGTTCTTTCGGGTGTACGTGCCGCAGACCTACCCGGGCATCGGCGCGGGCGTGCTGCTGGTGTTCATCCTGTCGATCGGCTACTACGTGACCCCCGCGCTGCTGGGCGGCGCGGACGACCAGATGCTCAGCTACTACATCGCGCGCTACACCAACGTGGTGGTGAACTGGGGCATGGCGTCTGCGCTGGGCGCCGTATTGCTGGTCGCGACGCTGCTGCTCTACAGCGTCTACCGGCGCTTTGGCAAGGCCGAGCTCAGTCTGGGTTAGGGCAATGCTGAACAAGCCCCTCACGCGCCGCGCATCCGTCCCTCGGGCGGTCTGCGGCGTTGCCAATCCTCGCCATAGCGGTGGCTATGACTGCGGTTTGCGCCTTGCCTCCCATCCCGACGCACGGCGCGCGTCATCGCGGTGACTTATTCAGCATTGCCTTAGAGAGAGAACGGTGACCATGTTTCTTCGAATGCCTGAATTTCCGCGCTACGCCACCCTGGCCGACAAGATTGGCTGGTGGCTGGTGCGCGCCCTGTGCGTGGCGGTGCTGCTGTTTCTGCTGGCACCCATCCTGGTGATGGTGCCGCTGTCGTTCTCGGACAGCTCTTTCCTCACCTACCCTATCCCCGGCTGGTCGCTCAAGTGGTACCGCAACCTGTTTCAGGCCGAGGAATGGACGCGCGCCACGCGCAACAGCTTCATCGTCGCGCCCTCCGCCACGGTCATTGCCACCGTGCTGGGCACGATGGCGGCCGTGGGCCTCTCGCGCACCGAGTTTCGCTTCAAGGGCCTGCTGATGGCCGTGCTGATTTCGCCCATGGTGGTCCCGCTCATCGTGGTGGGCGTGGCCACCTATTTGTACTTTGCGCCGCTGGGCCTGGCCGATAGCTACCTGGGCCTGATCATCGTGCACGCCGCGCTGGGGGCGCCCTTTGTGCTGACCACCGTGCTGGCGACCCTGGCGGGCTTCAACCACAACCTGGTGCGCGCCTCGCTCAGCCTCGGCGAGACGCCGCTCAGAACCTTCTTTCGGGTGACGCTGCCGGTGATTGCGCCGGGGGTCATTTCGGGCGCCTTGTTCGCCTTTGCAACGTCGTTCGATGAGGTGGTGGTCACGCTGTTTCTGGCCGGTGCCGAGCAGACCACGCTGCCGCGCCAGATGTTCACCGGCATTCGCGAAAACATCTCGCCCACCATTGCCGCCGTTGCCACCTTGCTGATCATCTTCACGACCTGCCTGTTGCTGGCGCTGGAGTGGTTGCGCGGCCGGCGCGCCTGAGCGCTCCGGCGCTTGGCCTCTTGTTTGCGTCCATACCTTATTTGTACCTTCTATGACCTCCCCCCTCGCCACCCTCAAAGACCCAACCCTCCTCAAGACCGACGCCCTCATCAACGGAGAGTGGGTCGCCGGCGCCAGCCGCTTCGCCGTCCATGACCCCGCTACGGGCGCCAAGCTCACCGACGTCGCCAACCTCGGCCCCCAGGATGCCCAAGCCGCCATAGCCGCCGCCAACGCTGCCTGGCCGGCCTGGCGCAGCAAAACCGCCAAGGAGCGCAGCGCCATCCTGCGCAAGTGGTTCGAGCTGCTCATGGCCAACCAGGACGACCTCGGCCGCATCATGACCGCCGAGCAGGGCAAGCCCCTGCCCGAGGCCAAAGGCGAAGTCGCCTATGGCGCCAGCTTCGTCGAGTGGTTTGCCGAAGAAGCCAAGCGCGTCAATGGCGAAACCCTGCCCCAGTTCGACAACAACAAGCGCCTCTTGGTCTTGAAGCAACCCATCGGCGTCTGCGCAGCCATCACCCCCTGGAACTTCCCGCTGGCCATGATTACCCGCAAGGTGGCCCCGGCCCTCGCCGCAGGCTGCACCGTGGTCATCAAACCCGCGGAACTCACCCCCCTCTCGGCCCTTGCCGCCGCTGAGCTGGCCCAGCGCGCCGGCATCCCGGCGGGCGTGCTCAACATGCTGTGCGCCGACGCCGACAACTCCATTGCCATTGGCAAGGTGCTCTGCGAGAGCCCCATCGTGCGCCACATCAGCTTTACCGGCTCCACCGAAGTCGGCCGCATCCTGATGGCGCAGTCTGCGCCCACGGTCAAGAAGATGTCGCTCGAACTGGGCGGCAACGCGCCCTTCATCGTCTTTGACGACGCCGACATCGACAGCGCCGTCGAAGGCGCCTTTGCCAGCAAGTACCGCAACGCCGGCCAGACCTGCGTCTGCTCCAACCGCTTCTATGTGCAAAGCGGGGTCTACGACGAATTCGTCAAGAAATTCGCCGCCAAGGTGGCCACGGCCAAAGTGGGCAATGGCTTTGAGGACGGCGTGAACCAGGGCCCGCTGATCGAAGAAGCGGCCCTCGTCAAGGTGCAGCGCCATGTGGAGGACGCCATCGCCAAGGGCGGCAAGCTGCTCACCGGCGGCAAGCGCCTCAAAGCCTTGGGCTCGGGCCAATTCTTCGAGCCCACGGTGCTGGCCAACGCCAGCGCCGACATGCTGTGCGCCACCGAAGAGACCTTTGGCCCCTTTGCCCCGGTGTTCAAGTTCGAGACCGAGCAGCAGGCCATTGATGCGGCCAACAGCACCGAGTTTGGGCTGGCCAGCTACTTCTACAGCCGCGACGTGGGCCGCATCTTCCGCGTGGGCGAAGCGCTGGAGTACGGCATGGTGGGCGTGAACACTGGCATCATTTCCACAGAGCATGTGCCGTTCGGCGGCGTCAAGCAGTCGGGCCTGGGGCGCGAGGGCTCGCACCACGGCATGGACGACTATGTGGAGATCAAGTACCTGTGCCTGGGGGATATTCAGCAGTGAGGGGCGCCGCGCCGCCAGTACTCTTGAATTGATAGCTGCTAGCGCTTGATTGGTAAGCGCTAGAGGGCTATTTTGCTTGAAATTTTGCGCTGTGGGCCCTCTACGCCAGCGCCTCATCCAGCACCTGCACCCAGTGCTTCACCGGCGTGGCCGTGCCGCTTTGCAAATGGGTGATGCAGCCGATGTTGGCCGAGGTGATGACGACGGGTTCCAGGGCCGAGAGGTGGCCGATCTTGCGCTCCAGCAACTGGTGCGACAGCTCTGCCTGCAGCACCGAATACGTCCCGGCGGAGCCGCAGCACAGGTGCGATTCGTTCAGCGTCAGGCGCACGTCAAACCCCAGCGCGCGCAGGTGCTGCTCGACGCCGCCGCGCAGCTGCTGGCCGTGCTGCAGCGTGCAGGGTGGGTGGAAGGCGATCACGCCCTGGGGCACGCGCCGCAGCTTGCCTTGCAGCGCCGGCGCAATCTCGGGCAGCAGTTCCGAGAGGTCGCGTGTCAGCGCGCTGATGCGGGCGGCCTTCTCGGCGTATTGCAGGTCGTGCTGCAGGTGGTGGCCGTATTCCTTCACCGTCACGCCGCAGCCCGAGGCATTCATGACGATGGCCTCCACCGCGCCGCTCTCCACCTGCGGCCACCAGGCGTCGATGTTGGCGCGCATTTCGGCGCGGCCGCCGTCCTGGTCGTTGAGGTGGAACTTGACGGCGCCGCAGCAGCCGGCGTCGGGAGCGATCACGGTCTGGATGCCGATGGCGTCAAGCACGCGCGCCGTGGCGCTGTTGATGCCCGGCATCATGGCCGGCTGCACGCAGCCGGCCAGCAGCAGCACCTTGCGAGCGTGTTCGCGCGTGGGCCACGCGCCGGGGTTTTCCTTGGCAGGCACCTTGGCGCGCAAGGTTTCCGGCAGCAGACCGCGCACCGCCTGGCCCATCTTCATGGCCGGGCCAAACAGCGGTGAGGGCAGGCCTTCCTTGAGTGCCCAGCGCACACCGCGCTCAATCACGGGGCGGCCCACTTTGTCTTCCACGATCTTGCGGCCGATATCCACCAGCTTGCCGTATTCCACGCCGCTGGGGCAGGTGGACTCGCAGTTGCGGCAGGTGAGGCACCGGTCCAGGTGCAACTGCGTGGCGCGCGTGGGCGTGGTGCCTTCCAGCACCTGCTTCATCAGGTAGATGCGGCCGCGTGGGCTGTCGAGCTCGTCGCCCAGCAGTTGGTAGGTCGGGCAGGTGGCAAGGCAAAAGCCGCAGTGCACGCATTTGCGCAGAATGGCTTCGGCCTCAGCGCCTTCGGGCGTGCCTTGGAATTCGGGAGCGAGCTGGGTTTGCATGGCGGTAGGGGTACGGGGGTCAGGAGCTGTGACCGGGCTGCGTGGCACTCGATTTGTCTGTGCGCCTCAGCATGACGCGCAGGTGGGCGCGGTCAATCCACAGCGGCGGCAGGGCAAGCGTGAAAAGCACCAATGCCAGCGGCACCACAAACACAAAGCCCACGTGCTTGAAGCCCGCCGCGCCGGCCACGCCGCCCAGCAAGAATATGCTCACCAGACTGGCGTACAAGCCGAGGCGCCGGCGATTGGCGCGCACCTGTTGCTCGGGCGGCTTGCCGCTGCGGTTCCAGTACAGGAGCTTGCCCAGTTCAATGCCCAGGTCGGTTGCATTGCCCGTCATGTGCGTGGTGCGGATCTCGGACGACGACATCTTGCTGATCGTGGCGTTCTGCAGCCCCATCATGAAGGACAGCAGCAGCACCGTGGCGGGCACGGCAAACGGGGTGTGCCAGTTGAGCGTCATGGCGCCCAGCAGGCCGAATACCAGCATCAGCAGCGCGACCAGCAGCAGCGGCAGGGCGTAGGTCCCGTGCAACCGGTGCTGGCGCGCCCAGTTCACCAGAATGGCCGTAGTGGCCGCTCCGCTGATGAAGGCCAGCAAGGCGCCCAAGGCGCCCAGCACCAGCACCATGTTGCCCAGCACCAGGTTGTCGGCCAGCATGGAGACAAAGCCCGTCATGTGCGAGGTGTACAGGTGTACGACCAGAAAGCCCCCGGCATTGATGGCACCGGCGTTGAAGGCCAGCAGCAGGCCCAGGCGCCGGTTGTGGGTGCCTGTGCGGTGCTGGTCGGTCAGGTGGCGAAACCGGCGCACGGCGCTAGCACCCGCCCATGCGGCCAGGGTTGAAGATGCCCGCCGGGTCAAACGCCTGGCGCAGTTGGGCGTGAATCTTCTGCAAGGCTGGAGAAGCAGCATCAAAACCGGCTTTAGCGCTTGATTCATCTACGCTTGCAGCTACAAATAACGAAGCGCTTCCGCCCACGCTGCGGGCCAACTGCCGAAGTGCCGGGCCGTGCTCGTGGCCGGCCTGCACCCAGCGCAGGCCGCCGTGCCATTCGACCAGCGGGGGGGCGACGCCGGCGGGCAAGGCCAGCACCGGGGCAGTTTGCGGCACCGACAGGCGCCACAGGCCTTGCTGCGGCACGCGCTGTGCAAACCAGGGCAGGTGCTGCTCGCGGCAGGCCTGCCAGTCGCCAGCGACCTCGGCATGAGTCTTGCGCTCGCCGCCCATGCTGCGGCAGGCCGCCTCGATGGCAGCGACGGCGCCGCGCAGGCGCACGTACAGGCGCCCCGAGCCTTCGTCCTCGACCCAGCAGCTGGCATTGAGCGGTAGCGGCTGGCCGCCCCAGGCATTCAGGCGGTCAAGCGCTTCGGCCTGGCTGCCTTCAAAGACCAGCGTCGCCTCTGCAGGCGCCAGCGGCAATACCTTCAGGCTGACGTCGGTGATGACGCCCAGCGTCCCCCAGCTCCCCGCCATCAGGCGCGAGACGTCGTAGCCGGCGACATTCTTCATGACCTGGCCACCAAAGGTCAGCGGCTCGCCCCGGCCGTTAATGATCGACACGCCCAGCATGTAGTCGCGCACCGCGCCCACGCTGGCGCGCGCCGGGCCCGAGAGGCCTGCCGCCACCATGCCGCCCACGGTGGCACCGGGGCCAAAGTGCGGCGGTTCAAACGGCAGGCATTGGTTCTGTTCGGCCAGAGCCGCTTCCAGCTCGGCCAGCGGCGTGCCGGCGCGTGCGGTGACGACCAGTTCGCTCGGCTCGTAGCTGGTGACGCCGGCCCATCCCCGGGTGTCGAGTGGCTCGCCTGGCGATGCCGGGCTGGCCAGATGCCCCTTGCTGCGGCCGCCGTGAATCTGCAACGGCGTAGCCTGTGCGGCGGCAGCGCGCACGCGGTCTATGAGATCTGAGAAAGCACTTTCCATGGGAGGCGTATGGTACGCCCAGGCCCCTCTGCAGCCGCGTGAATTTTCTGCACGCAACGTGTGAGGGCCGCCTGCTCCGGGGTATTTCGGGGTCTGACCCCCATTATCGTTTTTCCGGGGGTGGCGCCAACGACGCGATTACGGTGTGCCCTCCATGGTGCGCTGCACCTGTCCTTGGGACTTGAGCTGGTCAAAAGCGGCCTGTGTGCGGTGGACCACATCCAGGGGCGTCTGCAGGCTGTAGGCCATGTAGAGGCCGGTGGAGGCTTCGTCCAGTGTGAGCACGCGCACCAGGTTGGCGCAGTCGAAACCCGTTTGCTGGCACAAGGAGACGGCGTCGTCCGTGGTCAGGGGAACCAGGTCGACCTGGCTGCGCAGCAGCTTGCGGAAATTGTCCAGCGACTGTGCCGACACCACCAGGCGCTCGAACCCCTTGGAGCGCAGGTACTGTTGGCGCACATCGTCACGCATCACGCCGATGGTATAGGCCTTGGCGGCTTCCAGAGTGCCGATGTCCAGCGGGTGCGACTTGAGCCGGTAGAGGTGGTACTGGATCTTCATGATTTCGCCGGCCCATTGGAACTGGCGTTCGCGTGCCGGCGTGCGGGCTATCAGAAAGATGAGCACGTTGGCTTCCTTGAGCGCCATGTCGTAGGCCCGCGCCCAGGGGTACAGGTGCACGCTGTAGTCGGTCAGGCCCGCGCGTTGCAGGGTCTGCTCCACCACCTCGGTCGCGGTGCCCACCACCTTGCCATTGGCCACGTAGGTGTAGGGGGTGGTCTCGGTCACGGCCTCGATGGTCTGGGCCTGCACGGCTGCCGTGCCGACGATGAGCATCCAGAACAACAAAACGCGGTGGGGCATGGTGCGTCTCCTGTGGCCTTCAGGCGGTTGATTCGAGCGGCCCGGCGACCTGGTTGCGCCCGGCGGTCTTGGCTCTGTACAAGGCTTCGTCGGCGCGCTGGAACAAGGCGTCGAAGTTATCGTGGGCGTCTGGTGACAGTACCGCCAGGCCAACGCTGATCGTCACCACCCGCGCCGCAGGGGAATACAGGTGTTCGATGCCGCACTCGGCGACCGCCTCCACCAGGCGCTGGGCCAGCAGGTAGGCGCCGGCTGCGTCGGTGCCTGGCAGGATGACGCCAAACTCTTCGCCGCCGATGCGCGCGGCGACGTCTCCGGCGCGCGCCAGGCGGGCCTGCAGCGTGTGTGCCACCGCGCTGAGGCACCGATCGCCCATGGCATGGCCGTAGTGGTCGTTGTAGTCTTTGAAGCAGTCGATGTCGCAGATGAGCAAAGCCAGGCCCTGGCCGGTGCGCAGGGCGCGGCGCATCTCCACGGTTTTGGCTTCGTCGAACTGCCGGCGGTTGGGCAGGCCCGTCAGGGGGTCGGTGCGGGCCAGGCTTTGCAAACGTGCATTGGCGGTTTGTAGTTCTGCCGTGCGCTCGGCCACCAGGCGTGCCAGATGGTCGCGGTGATCGGCAAGCTCCTGTTCATAGCGTTGCTGGCGTTCCAGATGGTTGGCCAGGTTGGCCTGCAAGTGGTTGACGCCGGATTCAAGCTGCGTGAGCTCATCTTGCGCATGGCCTGCGCGGTCCAGATGCAACTGCGCCCCCAGGTTCGCTGGGCCCACGCCAGCCAAGTGCGCTGCAATGCGCTGCACGTGTACCGTCACCATGCGGTTGAACATGAGCATGATGAGCCCGGCGAGCACCAGCGACTGCATCAGCTGTGCCAGCACGATGGTGGCGAGCTGCCTGCGCAGTTGCTGCCACAGCAACTGCTCGTTGCCCTGCAGCACCAGCGTGCCGACCGTTTCGTGCGCGCCCGGGTAGGGTTCATAGGTCAAGGCCAGGCGGCGTGTGGGTGCGCGCCCCGGCCCGGCCCAGCCGTCACGGGTACTTTCGAAGACTTCCGCCGGCCGGTTGGCCAGGGCCACCTGCACCACAATGCGGCCCACCGCCGGGACGTCCCGCACGCTGTGCACATGGGCTAGAAGTGCTTCGCGATCGAGTTCCCAGATGGCCTTGGACAAGGTGCCGCTGTAAATCTGCTCAATCTGCGCCAACTCGGCGTCCATGCGGGCGAGGCCCGTGTTCCAAGCCAGCCAGGTCAGTGTTGCTACCGACGCGAGAATGAACAGGCTGCAAAAAGCCAGTGTGGTCCACACCAGGCGCCAGCCGAGCGAGCGCTGGCGTCCAGAGCGTTCGAGCACTGCCGGCTGCGCACCTGAGCCAGCACCTGACGGTGCGCTCATTGCCACTTGCGCTGGAGCTGCTCGTAGCCGCCGCTGCGCTTGAGGTGTTGGAGGGCCTGGCGGAAGCGCTCCACGGTGGCGTCGGGCGTCTGCTTGCCAAAGGCCATGTAGTAGCCCTCGCCGCTCAGTTCGGGAATGCGGTACACCCGAGCCAGCGTCCTGGCCGGGTTGTCGCCCGCCTGGCGTGCCAGATAACTGGCGGTCAGTTCGTTCATGATCCAGAGGTCCACACGGCCAAGTTTGAGCTTTTCGTAGTTGAGCTCGTACTTCACGCTGGGCTGGAGGTTCTGGCCTTTGACGAACCCATGGGCCACCAGAAACTGCTCGCCCACATCCTCATTCACCGTGGCGATGCGGTACTTCTTTGCGGCCTCCAGCGAGTCGATGCCGTAGGCCCTGCCGGGTTGGCCAAACAGGTAGTAGTTGGTGGGGGCGATGACGCCTACCCATTTGAACAGCTTGTCTCTCTCGGGCGTGCGTCCAATGCTGTAGATCAGAACGCCGGGTGTGCCGTGCGCCGTTTCATAGGCACGTGCCCAGGGCATGGACTGGAATTCGCCATGCAGTTTGAGTTCCTTGAGTACGGCCTCGACCACTTGCGTGCTTAGACCCGTGAGCTTGCCGCCATCGGTGTAGTTGTAGGGCGGATATTCTTCGGTGAGAACGCGCACCGCACCATCGGCGGCCACCGCGCAACCCGCGCCCCAGCACCACAGCGCCGCCAGGCATGCAAAGCGGCGCCAGATGCCCGTGGCACTGAAGGAAGTCGGTACGGCCATGCGGTCGAAGAATGGGTTGAAGGGCGGTGTGTGGGCTTGCTGCCGGCCCTTGTTCAGTATCCGATGCCCTGCCCGCGAGGTCAATGCGGGCCTGCTCGTGTAGGTTTTGGGGTCTGACCCCAATTAATTTTCGAGCAGGCCCTCGGTGATGCTGGCCTCGTCCAGGGTGGTGAAGCAGCGGTTGTGCTGGTGGGTGAGCGGCCCGCCGCCTGGCACCAGGCTGCCGTCCTCGTAGCCCATGGCCTTGAACTTCCACACGCCGCCAATGCGTTTGAGGTGGCCGACAGGTTCGCCGCTGGCCAGGTGGACGGCCACCACGCCCTCGTTCACGGCGTGTAGCGTCAGGCGTGGCATGGTCTGCCCTGTGGCGACGTGCGGGCGCCAAGAGGCGATGCGGAGCGCATCGGGAACGGGAAGCGCAACCCGAGGGAAAATTTCAACAAAAAATAGCCTCTAGCGCTTATAGGGTGTGCGTATACAGCTATTATTTTAGATGGTTTCAATCGCCCTCCCGCGGCAGGAGCGCAGCCTCCTGAAATGCGTTCACCGGCAGCCCGGCAACCGCGACCGGCTCTTGCAACGCCAGTACCTGGCCCGCCAGCGGCGTGCGTTCCAGTTCCTGCGCCGGTCGGCCGTGGCGCGCGCTGGTGACGAACAGCGTACGCAGCTCTGGCCCGCCCAGACAGACCATGGTCGGGCAGGCGAACGGCGTGGCGATCTCGCGCAGCACCGCGCCAGTGGGCGAGAGCTGCAATACGCGGCCGCCTTCGTACATCGCGCACCAGTAGTTGCCGTCAGCGTCCATCGCCGCGCCGTCGGGGCGGCCGCCGTAGCCTGTGGTGCCCGGGGTCCATCCGGGTGGCTTGGGTGAGAACTGGCGCAGTGCGCGCGCCGGGCCCAGGGTATTGGCAGCCGCTTCCCAGCCGCGCACCTCGATGCGGTGTGTCGGTGTGTCGGCAACGTACAGCGTGCGCTGGTCGGGCGACCAGGCCAGGCCGTTGAGCGTGCCCGCGCCGCCCCACATGGTTTGCACCTGCGCCGTGCCAAAACGTGCGTCAATGCAGTACATGGCCGCCTGGCCGTGCCCCGCGCTGGCGCCGGGCCGCTCGTCGCGCGTGCCGACCCAGAAGCGCCCCAGCGGGTCGCACTTGCCGTCGTTGGCGCGCTCGTGCGCCGGGTCGTAAGGGAGCCGTGCAATGCGCACCAGCTCGCCGCCCCAGTGCCGTGCGCGGTAGATGCCGCTGCGCAAGGCCAGCACCCAGCCGCTGGCCGCGCCCGCTGTGCGCGCGGGGGCCATGCAGCCGGGTTCCTCCGGCAGGGGCCAGCGCTCGGTGGCGCCGGTCGCGGGGTCGGCGCGCAGGGCTGCGCGGCCGGTGATGTCCACCCAATACAGACGACCGTCGCCCGCCTGCCAGAACGGCGATTCGCCCAGTTCGCAGCTGGGGCTGCCCAATGCGCGCCATGCCATGGCTTGACTCTCGAAGCTTGTGGAGTCGGTCATTATTCCTGCAGCGAAGGGCCCATAAAAAAACCCGCCTCGAAAGGCGGGCTCTTGCACAGCGGCGATGCGCCTGCGTTCAGCGGCTGTAGGCCGTCTCGCCGTGCGAGGTGATGTCCAGGCCCTCGCGCTCGGCTTCTTCCGGTACGCGCAGCCCCACCAGGAGATCGGCGATCTTGTAGCTGATGAAGGCGGCCACACCCGACCACACCAGCGTCATCAAGACGCTCTTGCACTGGATCCACACTTGCGCGCCCATGGCGAAGGTGTCGGGGGTGAGCCCGCCGGTGCCGCCCAGGCTTTGCGAGGCAAACACGCCCGTCAGAATGGCACCCAGAATGCCGCCCACGCCGTGCACGCCAAACACGTCAAACGCGTCGTCGGCGCCCAGCATCTTCTTCAGGCCGCCCACGCCCCACAAGCAGACCAGACCGGCCAGCAGACCCAGCACGATGGAGCCCATGGGGCCGACGAAGCCCGCGGCTGGCGTGACGGCCACCAGGCCGGCCACTGCGCCCGAGGCCGCGCCCAGCATCGACGCCTTGCCTTTGTGCAGCGCCTCGCCGGCCAGCCACGACAGTGTGGCAGCGCCGGTCGCCAACGTGGTGTTGATGAAGGCCAGACCGGCCGAACCATTGGCCGCGCCAGCAGAACCCGCGTTGAAACCAAACCAGCCCACCCACAGCAGCGAGGCGCCCACCATGGTCAGCGTCAGGCTGTGCGGCGTGAACGCCTCCTTGCCGAAGCCAACGCGCTTGCCGACCATGTAGGCGCCCACCAGGCCGGCCATACCGGCGTTGATGTGCACCACGGTGCCGCCCGCAAAATCCAGCGCGCCATCCTTGCCCAACAGGCCGCCGCCCCAGACCATATGCGCGATCGGGATGTAGCTCAGGGTGAACCACAGCACGGCGAAGACCAGCACCGCCGTGAATTTCATGCGCTCGGCGAACGAGCCGACGATCAGCGCCACCGTGATGGCGGCAAAGGTGGACTGGAAGGCGACGAACACGTATTCGGGGATGGTCGGCAACATGCCCGAGAGCGTGTCCGGCGCAATGCCCTTGAGGAACAGCTTGTCGAATCCGCCGAAGAACCGCCCATCGCCGCCAAACGCCAGGCTGTAGCCGTAGATGGCCCAGAGCACGGTGATGAGCGCGAAGATCACGAACACCTGCACCAGCACCGAGAGCATGTTCTTCGAGCGCCCCAGGCCCCCGTAGAACAGCGCCAAGCCCGGAATCACCATCAGGATGACGAGCAGGGTCGAGGTCAGCATCCAGGCGGTGTCGCCCGAGTCGAGCTTGGGCGCGGGCGCAGCGGCGGGCGCGGCGGTGGGTGCAGCTTCGGTCGCCATCGCCGCGGCAGGGGCCGCAGGAGCCGTCGCAGCCGGCGTGGCGTCAGGGGCGGCGACAGGCGCGCTGGACACCGCTTCGGTGGCCGCAGTAGCCTGGGCCAGGGCCAGCGGGCCCAGCGTCAGCGCGCCAAGCCCCAGCAAGAGAGAAGCAAGCAATTTTTTCATGGTGGTGTTCTCGGTTGGATGGAAGGGCGGCGCTCTACAGCGCTTCCTGGCCGGTCTCGCCGGTGCGGATGCGCACCACCTGTTCCAGCGCGGCGACAAAGACCTTGCCGTCGCCGATCTTTCCGGTGCGGGCCGCGCCTTCGATGGCTTCGATGACGCGCTCCACCAGATCGTCGGCCACGGCCGCTTCGATCTTGACCTTGGGCAGGAAATCGACCACGTACTCGGCACCCCGGTACAGCTCGGTGTGCCCCTTCTGGCGGCCAAAGCCCTTGACTTCGGTGACCGTGATGCCCTGCACGCCGATGTCCGAGAGGGCTTCGCGCACCTCGTCGAGCTTGAAGGGTTTGATGATGGCGGTGACCATTTTCATAGCATGTTTCCTTTCAGATACGGGCGCGTTCAGAGCGTCTTGGTCAGGGTCAGCAGCAGGCGAGGTTTGTTCACGTCGCCGAAGTAGGACTTCTTGTTGGCCCCCGCAATGGCCGCCGCCAGGCTCAGGCCGCTGCCAAAGTCGTAGGCGCCACCGACGCTGTAATCCATGTAGTCAGGCACACCGCTGTTCTTGATATCGCCGGCAAAGCGCGTGAAGCCCACCGAGGCCTTGAGCGTGGTGCTGGGCGCCACTTCCTGGGCGAAGGCAAAGTTCAAATAGCCGGTGTTGCGCCCGCGCAGGCCCGAGCCAGCCTTGGCGCCAGCCCAGCCGAAATAGTCATCCGACACCGTGTGCGAATACTTGGCCGTCAGCGGGCCCCAGGTGGCTGCGCCATACAGTTCCGTGGTGTTGCCGCTCGAATTGCCGGGGTAGGCATAGAGCAGACCGCCCAGGTCAATGTCGAACGCGCCGGCCTTGAATTTGTAACCACCGTAGACATCCATCTCGATGGAGTTGTGGGGCAGCCAGTTCACGCTGGAGTTCCAGTTGCCAACGTACCAGCCCGACTCGCCGAAAGCGTAGTCGAAACCGCCCTGGATGGCGGGTTTGACGGCGGTGCTCTTGTGCGTGTCCTGGTCTTGCCCGCGGAACTTGTAGTTCGTGGTGAGCGCGATATTGCCGCTCAGTTGCGCGCTGGCCAGCACGGGCAAGGCGGCCGCCAAGGCCACAACAAGTGGGAGTGCAAAGGTCTTGAGGGATGCGTGGGTCATGGGTCCTCCGGGAGCGGAACGTTGGGGATAGTCCCTTTAAGCAGGGAGCGTGCCAGCGTGGCTTCTTCCTGTGGCATGCTCCGCTGCAACACGCCGTCACGCTCGGACAGCGGTCCGCAGGCCGCCGCCGCAGCGCAGAGCGTGCACCGCAATGGGGAGATCACCGCTCATGAGTCTTGCTTTGGTGCAAAGCCGCGCCCTGCTGGGGCTGCGCGCGCCGCCGGTCACGGTTGAGGTGCATCTGGCCAATGGCCTGCCCAGCTTCACGCTGGTGGGCTTGGCCGAGGTCGAAGTGAAAGAGGCCCGCGAGCGCGTGCGCTCGGCGCTGCAGAACGCGGGGCTGGAGTTTCCGCACAACAAGCGCATCACGGTGAACCTGGCGCCAGCCGATTTGCCCAAGGATTCCGGCCGTTTCGATTTGCCCATTGCGCTCGGCATCCTGGCTGCCAGCGGGCAGATCGACGCTGCGCGGTTGGCAGGCTGGGAATTTGCCGGCGAGCTTTCGCTCTCGGGCGAGTTGCGCGCGGTGCGCGGCGCCCTGGCCACCAGCCTGGCGCTGCACACCGCCGGCGCGCAAGGCGAGAGCGAAAGCAGCATGCGCCTGGTGCTGCCGCCGGGCAGCGCCGAAGAGGCCGCGCTGGTGCCCGGCAGTGCCGTGTGGCGCGCCCGCCATCTGCTGGATGTGGTGCGCGCCTTTCTGCCCACCCCGCCGGACGTCGAGCCGCCAGCCGATGCCGGCTGGGAGCGCATGGCGCACCAGGCGCCACAGGCGCATGCGCACTACCCCGACCTGGCCGACGTGAAAGGCCAGGCCACGGCCCGGCGCGCGCTGGAGATCGCGGCGGCCGGTGGCCATAGCCTGCTGCTGATGGGGCCGCCGGGCTCGGGCAAATCCATGCTGGCGCAGCGCTTTGCCGGCATCCTGCCGGACATGACGGTGCAGGAAGCGCTGGAGAGCGCCGCCGTGGCCAGCCTGGCCGGGCGCTTTGCCATTGAGCGCTGGGCCGAGCGACCCACCTGCAGTCCGCACCACACGGCCAGCGCCGTGGCGCTGGTGGGCGGTGGCTCGCCACCCCGGCCAGGCGAGATTTCGCTCGCACACCACGGCGTTTTGTTTCTTGACGAACTGCCGGAGTTTCCCAGGGCCGCGCTAGAAGCGTTGCGCGAGCCGCTGGAGACGGGTCACATCACCATCGCCCGCGCGGCGCAGCGCGCCGAGTTCCCGGCGCGCTTTCAGCTCATCGCGGCCATGAACCCTTGTCCCTGCGGGTTTCTGGGCTCGGCGCAGCGCGCCTGCCGCTGCTCACCCGACCAGGTTTCGCGCTACCAGGCGCGCCTCTCCGGCCCGCTGCTCGACCGCATCGATCTGCACATTGAAGTGCCGGCCCTGCCCGCCACCGATTTGCTCGGCGCAGCGCCTGGCGAAGCCAGCAGCTTGGTTCGCGAGCGGGTGGTGCTGGCCCGCGAGCGCGCCCTGGCGCGCCAGGGCTGCGCCAACCAGGCGCTGCAGGGGCAGAAGATCGACACGCAGGTTGTGCTCGACGCTGCGGCCGCGCAATTCCTGCAAACCGCCGCCGCGCGCCTGGGCTGGTCGGCCCGGGCCACGCACCGCGCCCTGAAAGTGGCGCGCACCATTGCCGACCTGGCTGGCGCACAGACCACGCAGATCGCCCATGTGGCCGAAGCCATGCAGTACCGGCGCGCCCTGCGCGGTGCTTGAAAACGCAAAGGCCATGCGCACACTGGCATGATCGGGGGTTTTTCCCAACGCCGACTGCCATGACCGAGAACGCTGCTCCCGCTGAGTCCCAAGACCTGACGCCCGCTCCCGAGCCAGTGCCGCAGGCGCAGAACGCCGGGGACGGCGCTGCTGCCACGCAGCCCCCAGCCCGCAAGACACGCGGCGGCCGAGGCCGTGGCGACCGCGCTGGCGGCAATGCACCGGCCCCTGGCGCCGACGCGGCCCAGCGCCGCGCACCACGCCCGGTGCCGCCGGCGCTGGAGCAGCTCGCTGCCCTCTACCCGCAGCTTTTTGGCGCGGTGTTCCGTCCGCTCAAGCGTGGCATCTTCCAGGACCTGATGGCCGCGCACCCCGAGGCGTTTGAGAAAGACGCGCTCAAGCAGGCGCTGGCCATCCACACCCGCTCCACGCGCTACCTGCAGGCCGTGGCCGCAGGCCAGCAGCGCCACGATTTGCAGGGCCAGCCCGTGGAAGCCATGGCGCCCGAGCATGTGCACCATGCGCTGGTCGAGGTCTACAAGCGCCGCCAGGGCCGTGGCCAGGACGACCTGCTGCCGCGCCTGCGCGCGCGCATCGTGGACAACATCGAGGCCAGCGGCCTCTCGCGCGAGGACTACGCCGAGCGCGTGCGCACGCGCGACGGTGCGGCCAATGCGGTGCTGGACGAAGCCTTTGCCGAACTGGCGGCCCGCGCCGCCAAGGACGAAGCACTGCTGCGCACTTACGAGGCCAGCGGCCAGAGCGTGGAAGCCTTTGCCGACATGTACGGCATGGACGTGCGGGCGGTGACGCGTTCGGTGGTCAGTGCGCGTTCGCGGCTGGCGGCGGCGAAAGCTGTCGCTGAAGCGCCGGAAGCGCCCGCCGTGACGTCGGCACCAGAGGCGCCGGAAGCGGCGGGCGACGCTGGCTAGAGCAGCGTCAGGCTGGCACCGCGCATTTCACAACTGCTATATATTGGTTCGGTCACACACCCTCCGAGAGGCATGCATGTCCATCCAATCTCTTCTGAAGTCCACCGTGGTGGCACTGGCGATCGTGAGCGCTGGGCCGCTTTTCGCACAGGGCACGCCCATTGATGCCGCGGCGTTTGACGCGCTGATCGCCCAGGGCCCCGTCGCCGACGCTGCGACCATTGCATCAAGCACCTGGGCCAGCAAGATCAAGCAGGCCGGCACGCTGCGCCTGGGCGCCACGCAAACCTCGAATCTTTTCTCGCTGCTCAACGAGAAAGACGGGAAGATCCGCGGCTTCGACGCAGGTCTGGCCCAACTCATCACGCGCTACATCCTGGGCGATGGGAGCAAATACAAGTTCACGCAGGTGACCTCATCCACGCGCGAGCCGGTGCTCCTCAACGACCAGGTGGACATGGTGTTCGCCACCTATTCCATCACCCCCGCCCGCGCCGAGAAGATCTCGTTCGCCGGCCCTTACTACACCTCGCAGGCCGGGGTGCTGGTCAAGGCGGGCAACAAGGCGATCCAGTCGTACAACGACCTGGCCGGCAAGAAGGTCGCCACGCAGGCAGGCTCCACGGGGCCCGCGATCCTGGCGCAGGTCGCGCCCAAGGCGGTCGTGCAGGAGTTCCAGACGCACCAGGAGGCCCTCGACGCCCTGCGCCAGGGACGCGTGGACGCCTACGTGACCGATTACACGCTGCTGCTCAACGCCTTGAGCCTCGGGACCGGTGACACGAAGCTGGCGGGCGCGCCCTTTGGTGCGCAGGACCCGTACGGCGTCGGACTGCCCAAGGGCTCGGACGGCGTGGCCTTCGTCAATGCCTTTCTGAAGAAGGTGGAAGCCGACGGCACCTGGGCCAAGCTCTGGACGATATCCATCGGGCAGCGCACCGGCAGTACCGCCGTTCCAACACCGCCCGCCCTGCCATAACCCGTTTCAATAGCGGGTTTCAATAGCGGATGGGCGAGGTTTCCAAGCTTCTGGCCGACTATGGGCCTGCCTTCGGGCAGGCCCTTTTGCTGACATGGAAGCTCACAGCGCTGTCGTTCGTGCCCGGCTTCCTGCTGGGCATGGTCGTCACGGTGCTTCGGCTCCTGCCGCTGCCGCCGCTGCGCTTCGTCCTGACCGTCTACGTCGAGATCTTTCGCAACATTCCCAGCGTCGCGCTCTTGATCTTCATCGTGTTCGCGCTGCCCGACCTCAACGTCCTGATCGACTACGAGCCCAGCGTGATCCTGACCTTGATGCTGGTCTGCTCCGCGTTCACGGCGGACTACCTGCGCGCGGGCATCAACACCATCCCGGGCGGCCAGATGGAGGCGGCGCTCAGCCTGGGCATGCGCCCGATACGCGTCATCTATTCGATAGTGTTGCCGCAAGCGTTGCGCGCGGTGGTGCAGCCGATGACCTCACTGCTCATTGCACTGATGCTATCGACCTCGCTGGCGTCGCAGGTGCCGTTTCCGGGCCGGGAGCTGACCGCGCTCGTGTCCAAGATCGCCAACGACTCCGCCGCCGGCATTGCCGCCTTCGCGGTGGCCGCTGCGATGTACGTGGCGACGGGCTTGCTCATCGCCTGGGCGGGCGCCACCCTGGAAAAGAAGGTGCGGATACTGCGATGAGCCGCCCTCTGGAAGAGATTCTGTTCGGCAATCCGCGCCCCCAGGCCCAGGCCGCCATGCAGGTGGTGAGTGTGGCTGCAGCGGCCTTGCTGCTCCTGCTGGCTGCGGGTGTCGCGTTCCGGTTCCATACCGCAGGGCAGCTCGACGCCCGGTTCTGGGAATTCTTCGCCTGGCCGACGACCTGGGCCTTTCTGGCCACAGGCCTGCTCGGCACACTGGCGTCGGCGGCGATGGCCGCCGCCATCGCGCTGGCCCTCGGGCTGGTGCTGCTATTGGGGCGTCTGGCGCCGTTGCGGCTGGTGCGCTGGCCGAGCATCGCGGTCATCGAGTTCCTGCGTGGCACGCCGACGCTGCTGCTCATCTATGTGTGTTTTCTGGTGCTGCCGCAGGCCGGGATCAAGCTGAGCACCTACTGGATGCTGACCTTGCCCGTCGGCCTCTCCACCGCCGCCGTGGTGGCCGAGGTCTACCGCGCGGGCGTGCTCGCCGTTCCCCGCGGCCAGACCGATGCCGCGCGCAGCCTGGGGATGACCGAGGCCCAGGTGTTCTTCCTCATCGTCTTCCCCCAGGCCCTGCGCTACATCGTCCCGGCCCTGGTCGCGCAACTGGTCATCGTGGTCAAGGACACCACCTTCGGCTACGTCGTCACCTACGGTGAGCTCATGCAGAACGCCAAGGTGCTCATCGCCAACTACCACGCGCTGGTGCCTGTGTACCTCGTGGTGGCGCTGCTGTACTGCCTGGTGAATTACGCGATATCAAGGGCGAGCAAACAGCTTGGCGGGCCGATGCATTGACGACCATCACCAGACGGCTTACGGGTCTTTGCCGACATGTACGGCATGGACAAGGCAGAGCAGCGGGTAGTGCGTAGCGTGTCACCAAAACCCCGGCCGCTTCGCACACGAGACGCATGGTCAATGAAGCCCATCGCAGTCGTTTTGATTCGATGACAGCGAGTCGCGGCGCTTCGTATGCAATTTCATATCGTCACCGTTTTCGCGCAGCCACCCATCGTGAAGCCACTTCTCGGTCTTGCGGTGCCCCGGAAACGTCACCCACACGATGTCTCGCTCGAAAACCATCGGCTTGCCGTCCCCTCCGACAATGACCCAGAACCACCGACCATCGGCGAGATTGCGTGCCTTCACCTTCATGCCAGTGAGGGTCGCCGTTGTGCGGGTCCCGTCCCCGGAGTGGATTGCAACGGCTTCGTTATGCGGTTCGATCCAACTGATCTTCATCCGGGGAAGCAAGTCAGGAGCGGACCCTTGAAGAAACGCACGGGCAATCTGCTCCGTACGTTCACGCGAAGGAAGTTCCATTCCAACCAGATCCATGGAAATGTTTGCAAAACCTTTGAGTCGTCCGCAGCGGTCAACCACTGTGCTGTAGTGCTCGCCGCCAAGACCCGCGTTGCGCTGGTCTTGGCGTTCGTAACGCGTCAGCGTGGCGGTTTCGCCATCCACGGTAACTGGCCGGCGTGTGATCTCGACATGGGTGGCAGGGGGCTGGACAAGTGTGACGATGGTGCTGGTCATGAGGATGTTTCCTTGTGTGAGGGCTTGCCTGCTGCATAGGCCGCAGCTATTGCCATGGCGGTAGCGGCGAGAAAGGAGGTGGATGGCTTGGTCTGTTTCATGATGTGCGAAGACCCGTCGCCGTGCCCGCGCTATACCCCGCAGCGGCTGCCATGAGTGCAGCAAGTACAAGCAGGAACGCTTCTTCGGACAATCCCGAACTGCGGAGGGCTACCCACGGTCCAATGCTGGCGCCGATAAACAGGACAAAGGTATAGAAGGAAACCGCCAGTCCGCGTACTGGCGCGGCGGCTATTCCAGCGATCCGGGCGATGAGTGCGGGCACGCTGATGCCGATGCCTGCGACGAAAACCACACTGGCGCCCAGTAAGGCATACAGGTGATCCGCACCTGCCAAGGCGCTAAGCACGAGACCCGCTGCGGCGACGACAAGGCCCGCCGTCGCGATCCGGTGCGCGCCCCAACGAGGGATGTAGGAAGCAACAGCGAGGGGAGCAAAAAAAGCGGGAAGCGCAAGCGCGCGAGCCAGCAGAGGACTGATGTGCTGCTGGGCCATGGCGGCGCCGAGGTGCGCATCCAGTTCGACATAGAAGGCGACGAAGCACAGCAGCAGCAAGAACGCGGGGACATAGACGCGCCGGAGTGCTGCGTTGGCCAGGAGACCGCCGAGCGGTCGATAGTTGCTCCATAGCGACGTGACCGGGCTTTTGGCGCGATGGGCTGCGTCTTTCACGATGCCAATGCGGATGGCAGTCAGCACGTAGATGCAGGAAAGCGGCAGCAGTGCCACGCCGAAACCCCATCGGTTCGCCACGGAGCCACCATAAATTTGCCCTAACAGGCCAGCAGAGAGGAAGGCGGTGCTCATCCAGGCCACTCCCCAGGCCCGCTGGCGCGGGGTTCCACGCTCTGCGAGGTAGGCCAGCGCGACGGGCGGAAACGACGCCGCAGCGAAACCCTGCAGAGCCCTTCCCATCAGGAAGGTACCCGGCGTACTCACCATGGTGAGCACCACGGTGACGAGCGCCAATGCCAGCAACCCCCCTGCCATCACCGGTTGGCGACCAACGCGATCTGAAAGCGGTCCAAACACCAAGAATCCACACGCGTACGCGACACCAAAGGCCGCCAATGTGAAGCCAGATTCCCCCGGGTTGAGTCGATAGGTCTGTGCCAACAGCGGCAAGATGGGCAACGGAAGGTAGAGAAGAGAGACGACTGCCAACGCGCACGCCACGAGTTGCGCCGTTAAAGAGTTCGAATGGTTGGACAGGGGTGAGTTCATAAAATATCCTACGCTGTTATGTAGTCAACTACATATAAAACTAAAAAAAGGAGCAATGCGCAGACGACTTCGGGTTTACCCGGCGCCCGGCTCTGGCGATAGAGCGCTTGGCCCGTTGAGCTTCCTCATCAGCTTCTGCAGCGACTCGCGCTCCTTCGCATCGAAACGGCTCATGAGGCGCGTGACCCATTCGTAATGGCTGGGAAGTGCCGTAGAAAGAAGCTCTTCACCAACGGAAGCCAACTGAATGATCCATGCGCGGCGGTCGCCTGGGTTCGCAAGCTTGGTACACATTCCTGCCGCCTCCATGCGGTCAAGAACGCGTGTCATCGTCTGAGAGGTCACCGCCACCCCGTCTGCCAGAGTGCCAACACTCAACCCGCCGGGATTGCGTTTCAGCAGCAGGAGAACGAAGAACTGCGTTTGTGAAAGGCCGTCACGCGCAAGATTGCGCTCGAACGCAGACAGCATCTCACTGGTCGCTGAGGCCAAAATCAGCCAAGTCTGCAGCCCATCGATGTCCTGGTTGCCATAGCGCTGGGCAAATTCGGCCAAAGTTTCATAGTTCGGGAGATCCCTCAGCTCAAACATAATTTATTAAGTTGCCTGATATGTAGTTGGCTGCATTATAGCGCCGATCACATCACCCGCCAATGACGGGCTTTCTTGTCTTGGTGCAGCAATGTCTGTCGAGGGCTTTCGGGCCGGCGCAAAGACTACCGATACCGCCCCAAATACCGCCGCTCAAACCCCCGCTTGGCCCAGTGCATCAGCCGCATCGGCGGCAGCAGCAGGTTGCGTTGCTCGGTGCGCCACACCAGTGTGCCGGTCCCCAGCGCGTCGATGATGCAGGCCAGCTCCGCCTTGAAGCCCGTGGTCTGCGGGCGCCCGGCCAAGCCGTCGATCAGGTTTTGCGCGGCAGCGGCGGCCTGCAGGTCGGCCATGTGGGCCTGCTTGGGCATCCAGTCGGGGCCGGGAAAGCTGCCGGAGTCGCCCACCACGTAGACGTGTTCAAAGCCCGGAACGCAGCACTGGGCGTCGGCCTGCAGCAGGCCGCCGGGCGAGCGCGGCAGGGCGGTTGCGTCGAACCAGGCGTTGCCGGTCATGCCGGGCATGAACAGGATCAGGTCGGCGGCAAATTCACCGCCTTCGGTCACCACCTTGTCGGCCTCGAAGCGCACCATCTTGTGGCCCAGGTGCGTGGTGATGTTGCGCCGCGCCATCTCGGCCAGCAGGTGGGCCACGGCCTTGGCGCCCAGGCGGGCGCCGGGTTCCTTGGAGGGGTTGAAGAACACCAGCGTGAACCGCTCGCGCCGGCCCTCGCGGCGCAACTGCGCGTCGATGCCGAACAGAAACTCGAACATTGGCCCGCCGCGCACCGCTGTGGGTTCCTTGGGGTTGCCGGCAAAACCCACGGCAATGGTGCCGCCCTGCATGGCCTTCAATCTATCGCGAATCTTTTCGGCTGCCGCAATGCCTTCGCAGGGTGTAATGGCGTGTTCTATGCCGGGTAGCTTTTTGATGAAGCGCCCGCCGGTGGCAATCACCAGCGCGTCGTTCGCCACCTCGCCCGCCGTGGTCTGCACGCTGCGGCCATCGGGGGAGAGGCCGGTGACTTCGGCGCCAACGTGGCGCACCTTCATGCGGGCGAAGAAGGGCGCCAGCGGCACGATGAGCTGCTCGCGCGTGCGCAGGCCGCTGGGAATCCAGATGGTGCCGGGCAGGTAGTGCAGTTCGGCGCGTGGCGAAATAAGGGTGATCTCGTCCTGGCAGCCGCGCGCGCGCAGTTCGCGCACGGCGGACAAAGCGCCAAAGCCGCTGCCCAGGATGGTGACGCGCGCGCCGGTAGTCATTTAGATCCCCTGGCCGGCCAGCGCCGCGCGCAGCGTCTCCACTGCCTGCGCAAGGGGCAGGGCAATGGTGATGGCGAAGGCGTAGGGTGGGTTCATGGGGACTCCAGTTTTAGGGTAGAAATAGCCTCTAGCGCTTATGCAGCAAGCGCTAGCAGCTATTGATTTAAGAGTATGCGCGGGTGTGCGTCATTTCTCCAGCCGCTCGATGCCCAGGGCCTTGAGCACATGCTTCTCGTACAGCGGCTCGGAGGTGCCGTTCTTCATTTTGTACATGAAGTACTTTTCAAACGCCACCTTGGCCAGGTGCACCCATTTGCCCTTCTTGAACCAGTTGACGTTGCGCGGCGGAATCTGCGGCAGGGCGACGAAGGCGGCGCCGGTGTCGCCCATGTCGGCCAGACAGATGGCATTCCAGGTGCCTTTTGCGTCGGCGGGTTTGCCTTCCAGATCGGCGGCAATGTTGTGCACGATGGCGGTGATCATGCTTTCAATCATGTAGCCGGTCTTGGGCGCGCCGGTGGGCACGGGCGTGACTTCCACCGGCGGAATCGCCACGCAGACACCAGCCGAGTAGATGTTGCGGTACTTCTTGCTGCGCTGGAACTCGTCGATCAGCACAAAGCCGCGCGGGTTGCACAGGCCTTCCACCTGGGCGACGGCGTCCACGCCCTTGAAGGCGGGCAGCATCATGCTGAATTTGAAGGGCAGCTCGTGCTCTTTCTTGACCTGGCCGTCGTCGCACAGCTCGGTGACGAACATCTTGCCTGCCTCCACCTTGGTGACCTTGGCGTTGCAGATCCATTTGATGTCGTTGTTGCGCAGGTCGCTTTCCAGCATGCCCTTGGAGTCGCCCACGCCGCCCAGACCCATGTGGCCGATGTAGGGCTCGGGGGTGATGTAGGTCATCGGCACCTTGTTGCGCAGTTTGCGGCGCTGCAGGTCCTTGTTGAAGATGAAGGCGAATTCATAGGCCGGGCCAAAACACGAGGCCGCCGGCATGGCGCCGATGATGGCCGGGCCCGGGTCCTTGATGAATTCCTGGTAATCGGCCCAGGTCTGCTCGGCGTGGTCGACGGCGCAGATGGAATGGGTGAAACCGCCGGGGCCTGCGCCGGGGACTTCGTCGAAGGCCAGCTTGGGGCCGGTGGTGATGATGAGGTAGTCGTAGTCCACCTGCTCGCCGTTGGCCAGTGTCAACTGGTTGCCTGCCGCGTCGATGCGGTCCACGCGCTGGCCGATGAAGTCAATGCCCTTCTTTTCCAGGTAGGGGCGAATCGGGATGGTGGTCTCGCTGCGCTCGCGCCAGCCTACCGCCACCCAGGGGTTCGACGGCACGAACTGGAAGTAATCGACCGCGTTGATCACGGTGATCTTGTGCGACTTGTCGATTTTGGCGCGCAGCTCATAGGCCGCCGGCATGCCGCCGGTGCCTGCTCCAAGAATCACGATATGGGCCATCTTCGTCTCCTCTGTGTGCCGGTGCACCGGCTTTGGGTGGTTGAAACGGGGTTGCGGGCTTCAGTTGGCGGGCTGCGTGTCTGAGCCGGTCATTGCTGCGCTCAAGGTCTGCACCGCGACATCGCCGGGCCGGCCACTGAGCGTGGCCAGTTGCAGGCGGGCGAGCAGCCAGTCGGTGCGCGCCTGGGCCAATTGCAGTCGCGCTGCCGCTTGGTCGTTGTCGGCTGAGAGCACATCCAGCAAGGTGCGGTCGCCCACCTCCTGGCCGAGTTGCGTGGCGGCCAGGCGCTCGTTGCTGGCGGCCAGCGCTTCGCCCAGCGCGCGCACGCGCTCGGCGCCGGTGGCCAGTTGCAGCCAGGCGGTGTGCACGTTCTGCGCCACCTGTTCGCGCACGGCGTCGAGTGTGGCGCGCTCTTTTTCCAGCAGCGCAATGGCCTCGCGCTCGCGGGCGTCCTGCATGCCGCCGGTCCACAGCGGGACAGTGAGCTGCACGCCCACCAAGGCGTTGGTGGCATTGCTCCGCGCACTGCCGTAGTCGCCGCTGCCGTGAATGCGGTCCTGCCCCACCTGGGCCACCAGGTCCACGCTGGCGCTGCTGGCGGCGTGCAGCCGGTCGGCGGCAGCCTGGGCGTTGTCGACGGCGAGTTGTTGCAGTTGAAGCTGCAGGTTGTGCGTTTCGGCCTCGGCCTGCCAGGCGGGCAGCGGCGTCGTGTCGGCCGCCACATGGGTGGGGGCTTGTGCTTCGAGGGCCGCCACGGGCAGGCCCGTCAGGTCGGTCAGCACGCGCTCTTTCACGGCCACGTCGTTTTGTGCTGCCAGGCGCTGGGCGCGCAGCAGGGCCAGGCGGGCGCGCGCTTCGTGCGTGGCGGTGATGGGGGCGTCGCCCAGGTCGTAGCGGTCCTGGGCCTCCTGGCTGATGCGCTGCACGGCGGTCAGCTGCGCATCGAGCACGGCCAGCGATTCGCGCGACAGCGCCAAGCCAAACCAGGCCTGGGCCACGCGCTGGGCGAGCTGCTGGCCCGCTAGCTGCCAACTGCGCTCTGCTACTTCGGCAGCGGTGTTGAGCTGGCGCTGCTGGGCGCGGCGCTGCGGGTTGTAGAGCGGCTGGCTGGCCTGCAGCGCCCAGCGGGTGCTGGCGCCGCCCGTCACCGAGGTGGAAAAATCCACGCCCTGTGACGTGCCGAAGCCCGGCGCGGAAAACTGCGCGCCGCGCGTGTCGGTCTCGCTGCTGCCAAGCCCTGCCGTCGCCTGGAACTGCACCCCCGGCCGCCACAGTGCGGCGGCCTGGTCGCGCCTCGGCTGCGCCGTGTCGTGCGCGGCGCGTTCGGCGGCGTAGCTGCGGTCGTGTTGCTCGGCGGCGGCAAACGCGGCTGCCAGATCGGCAGCGTGCGCCTGCGGCGCTGCGCCCCACAGGCTGGCGGCTAGTGCGAGGACGAGCACGGGGGCGGTGAGGCGCTGGCGGGGCATACAGGGTTCTCCGGGTCGATCAGGCCGCGGCCGGCGCAGCCAGGGCGGCAAATTCGTCGAAAGCAGCCGACGCCTTGGCGGCGTACATCAGCGAAGGCCCGCCGCCCATGTAGACCGCCATGCCCAGCATCTCGGCCAGCTCGGCGCGGCTGGCGCCGAACTTCACCAGGGCCTGCGCGTGGTAGCCAATGCAGGGGTCGCAGCGCGAGGAAACCGACAGCGCCATGGCGATCAGCTCCTTGGTTTTGGCGTCCAGTACGCCGGGCTTGCCGGCCGCCTGCGCCATAGCGGAGAAGCCGCGCAGGGTGTCGGGGATCTCGGTGCGCAGTTGCTGGATTCCTGCCGATATGTCGCGGGTCAGGTCGAGGTAGCTTTCGGTCATTTTTTTAATGAAATTGGCCTCTAACGCTTATTGCATATGCGCTAGCGGCTATTAATTGGATAGCGTTTCCGCCTCTGCAGGCGGCATGAGCCGGTGCAGGCGATTGCGGTACGCCGCGTAGTACAGGGTGGGAATGACCACCAGCGTGAGCACGGTGGAGACGGCGATACCGAAGATCAGCGAGATGGCCAGGCCATTGAAGATCGGGTCGTCCAGGATGAAGAACGCCCCCAGCATGGCGGCCAGGCCCGTGAGCACGATGGGCTGGGCGCGGGTGATGGCCGAGTGGAGGATGGCCTGCCGGAATTCGACGCCGCTGCGCACCTGCAGGTTGATGAAGTCCACCAGCAGGATGGAGTTGCGCACGATGATGCCGGCCAGCGCAATCATGCCGATCATGCTGGTGGCGGTGTACTGCGCGCCCAGCAGCGCGTGGCCCGGCATCACGCCAATGATGGTCAGCGGAATCGGCGCCATGATGACCAGCGGCGTGAGGTAGCTGCCAAACTGCGCCACCACCAGCAGGTAGATCAGGATCAGGCCCACGGCGTAGGCG
>Ga0208401_100203_pt1 | contig 32688 bp, 30 predicted proteins | sample LakWasM112_LOW13_2_FD_183928 | JGI IMG/M metagenome (GOLD analysis project Ga0208401, IMG submission 183928) | Freshwater sediment methanotrophic microbial communities from Lake Washington under simulated oxygen tension - Sediment Metagenome... | ecosystem: Environmental > Aquatic > Freshwater >...
AGGAACTCACGCTTGCGCGTGCGTTTGGTTGTCAGGTTCAGGCCAAGGTCCGCTTGTTTCATGGCTTAGATTTTCTCAGCGCATCGGCTCGACAAGCACTTCGAGAGTCGATTAATGCAGAATTTCCTTAGATCTTTTACCGGCTATCGATGGTGCCACTGTACAGGCAACTATTTCCGGAGAAGTTTTTCTCTCGGGAAGCTTGGCATTTTTTCTTAGGCCAATAATCGAAAACGGATTTATGCACACGCGGGCAATACTTGAATTTTTAGGGCTGGCGGTAAGAAATGGAAAACTAGTTGAGGTCGCGCGGCGTCGGCCTTCGGATGTCGCAATTGAGCACTACTCTTTGCGTGGCAACCAGATTCCAAAAGTTTCGCTTGAGGAAATATTCCAAACTATCAATATGCCACGCCCTGTCGTCGAGTGGGCGCTTGTTCAAATTTTTGAAAACACAAACAAACTGTTTGCGCATGTCACTACGGGCGAAGTGCTTGTGATGGCAATGAAACATCAAATTCAAATTACCTTGGATGCCATGCCAAAATTGCTTCGCGTCTATTTCTATGAAAGACTGGGACTCTCCTTCGAATCCGAAATTGGAGGCTTAATTTGGGGCAAGAAGCATACCGCTTATCGGCAAGGGCTCGGCTAAATTTGATCCTGGCGAGGCGCATCGAGTGAATAGAGCTGGCGGACTCAAGGGTGAAGTGCAACACCTAGGCTTTTAATCAACCTGGGTGACTGCTTTCCCCTTCGATCACCGACTGCTCATGGCCGACAACAGCCGCTCATCGCCTCGAACTTTAATGCGCTGCCTCAGACATGAATGCCAAAGAACCCGCGCTGCGCTCAGCATTCCGGGATTAGGGTCTGAGCACGAATTTCGCTGTGCGAAATCGTGATCCGCCCCCAATGCCTGCGCTGCCTTGAATCCGGCCCCACTGCCTGCGCCGCGTTCGTCCCAATTCCGGGCCGAGCGCAGCGATGGCCCGAAGGGCTGCCCGGCTCCCCATCCCCTCTGTCCGTGCCGAGGAGCACAGCTTCAGGCGGATCAGGGCCGCGCGCTGTTTGAGCGCAACGCAGTGAAGCGAGTTTGCGCGGACCCCGCCTGAAGCGAGCACCGCAGGTTGCCCCAAAGGGGTCACGGACAGCGGGGTCGCCTTCTCTTTGGTGACTTTCTCTTGGCGACGCAAGAGATAAGTTACTGCGCCGCCGGGCGCACATCCCGGCACCCGCCCTTGGCGAAGGCATGCCGCCAATCCGGCGGACCGGCTTCGGCAACCGCTGAATTCAACCGTTGCATGGCCGGTTTCAAAACAAGTCTCTGGCAGCTCCTGTCCGAAAGCCGCTCCACAGACGACGCCATTTCGCGCCAGCTCAGCCTCTTCTACACAGCGCAGATCAACAGCAAAATTGCCCTGCAGCGCTTACCTAACAAGCGCTAACAGCTATTGATTTAATAGCATTTAGCGCATTCCGTCTCCTCAAGCTGGCGGCAACGCCAGGACAGCCCATCACGCTGCGGATTGCCCCGACACCCCAGCCGCCTCAAAACTCGCCATCTCGCGCAGGATGGCGCAGGCCGATTGCAGCAGCGGCCAGGCCAGCGCGGCGCCCGAGCCTTCGCCCAGGCGCAGGCCCAGGTCCAGCAGCGGCTCGGCCTGCATCTGCTCCAGCATCAAGCCATGCGCGCGCTCACCGGATCGGTGGGCAAACACGCAGCGCTGCAGCACGTGCGGCTGCAGGCGGCTCGCCACCAGCACGGCAGCGCTGGTGATGAAACCGTCGACGACGATCACGCGGCGCTCGGCGGCGGCCTGCAGCACGGCGCCCACCAGCGTGGCGACCTCGAACCCGCCCAGCGCGGCCAGAGCAGCGAGCGGCTCGGTGGCGCCCACATTGGCGTCCAATGCCTGCTGCAGCACGGCGCACTTGCGCGCAATGCCTGCGGCATCCAGGCCGGTGCCCGCCCCGGTGCACTCGGCGATCGGCAGGCCCGCCAGACGCGCCAGCAAGAGCGAAGCGACCGAGGTATTGCCAATGCCCATTTCACCCAGCAGCACGGCATTGCCGGGCAAGCCGCGCACCACGTCCATGCCGTTCTGAAGGGCGGCTTCGCATTGCGCCAGGCCCATGGCCGGGCCTTGGGAGGCATCCTGCGTGCCCGGCGCCACCTTGCGCAGCAGCAGTTGCGGTTGGCCAGGAGCACATGGACGCGCCGCAATGTCCTTCACCACGCCGCAATCGACCACCGTGAGCGCCAGCCCATGCTGGCGTGCCAGCACGCTGACCGCCGCACCGCCCGCGAGAAAGTTCTCGACCATCTGCCAGGTCACGTCGCTCGGAAACGCCGAGACGCCGCGCGCGGCCAGGCCATGGTCGCCCGCGCACACCAGCATCTGCGGGGCCTGCAGGCACGGCGCCTCGGTGCCCAGAATCTGGCCCAGGCGCAGGGCCAACGACTCCAGGCGGCCGAGTGAGCCAAGGGGTTTGGTTTTTTGGTCGATCAGGCGCTGCAGGCGTGCGGTGAGGGCTGGATTGGTGAGATCGGGAAGATGAGGAATTTGCATGAAAGGTCAGAGGAGAAGGTCACGTAAAAAATGGGCGTCGAAACAGGCATCCACCGTGCGTGCGAGCCCGTCGAACACCGCGTCCAGCGTGGGCACGCTCGCGCCGCCCGCGCGTCCAAACAGGGCTTGCAGCACTGCGGGGTCTTCCAGCAGGCCGTGCAGGTACACGCCCAGCACGTTGCCTGCCGGGTTCTGCCAGGCCATGCCGGGAATGGCCTCGCGCGCTACGTCGCCCTTGGCCGCCATGGCCGGGTGCTGGGCGGTCTGGCCGTGGTGGATTTCGTAGCCGGATACTTCCACATGCGACAGCGTGGCCCAGGCGCCTTGCAGGTCGGCAAAGCGCGCCGTGGTGTGGCGCACCGTCTTGGCGGGTTCGAACACGGTGACCAGCGGCAGCAGGCCCAGGCCCGGGCCGTTGCCGTCGATGCCCTCGGGGTCGATCAGCGCCTCGCCCAGCATCTGCAGGCCGCCGCACACGCCCAGCACGGCGCCGCCCTGCCCTGCGTGCGCGGCAATCGCCCGGTCCAGCCCCTGCGTGCGCAGCCAGGCCAGGTCGGCGGCCGTGGCCTTGGAGCCGGGCAGAACGATCCAGTCCGCAGCGGCCAGCTCGGCCGGGCTGCGCGCCCACACCAGGCGCACGCCGGGCACGTTCTTGAGCGGCTGGAATTCGTCGAGATTGCTGATGCGCGGGTAGGCCACCACGGCCACCGTGGTGTGCACGGCGCCACTGGCGCGGCTGCGGTCGTCGAGCGGCGACGGGCCGCCCCTAGCCGCGAGCGCCCCCTCGGGGGGCAGCGAGGACACGCCAGTGCCGAGCGTGGGGGTCATATCGAACATGCCGTCTTCCTCGGGCAGGCCGTGGTGCCACTGCATGGGGATGGTGGCCACAGTGGGTACGCCGGTCAGTGCCTGCAGTTGCTCGGGCGCGGGCGCCAGCAGCGCGGCATCCCCGCGAAACTTATTTAAAACAAAACCGTGGATGAGCGCACGTTCGTCCTCGGGCAGCAGCGCCCAGGTGCCGTAGAGGTGGGCGAACGCCCCGCCCCGGTCGATGTCGGTCACCAGCAGGCAGCGGGCGCCCACATGCCGCGCCACGCGCATGTTGACGATGTCGCTGGCGTGCAGGTTGATCTCGGCCGGCGAGCCCGCGCCCTCGATGACGACCACGTCGTTCTCGGCGCGCAGCGCATCGAGCGCGGCGCTGATCTGCGGCCACACCTTCTCGCTGCGGCCGCGCCAGGGCAGCGCGGTGAACTCGGCATGCACCTGCCCCATCAGCACCACCTGGCTGTGGGTGTCGGCCTCGGGTTTGAGCAAGAGCGGGTTCATGCGCACTTCGGGTGCGGCGCGCGCGGCCAGGGCCTGGAAATACTGCGCCGAGCCGATTTCGCCCCAGGCGCCATCCATGCCCTCGACCACGCGCGCGTTGTTGCTCATGTTCTGCGCCTTGAACGGCGCCACCTTGAGGCCCTGGTTGCTGTACCAGCGGCACAGCGCGGTGGTGAGCCAGCTTTTGCCGGCGCCGCTGGTGGTGCCCAGCACCATCACGCAGACGGCGGGGCGGCGAGCTTGAAAAGGAGATGTCATTGCATGTTCTCGGTAGAGGGATGGGCGCTGCAGGCCGCCCGCCAAGCCGTCTGCAGCGCATCCTGCGCGGGCGGTGGCAGCACGCCCAGGCGCAGAACGCCGCTCAATCCAAAGGAGCTGCATTCGCGCAGCTTGATACCCGCCTTGCGCAGGGCGGCAAGCCGTTCGGGCAGGCGCTCCCGCGGTGGACGGGCACAGAAAAAGTTGGCCGTGCTGCCCGGCAGCACCGCCCAGCCCAGGGTTGTGCACAGCGCCTGTTGGCGTGTTTTCCAGCTGCAGAGCCGTGGCAGGCAGTCGGCGAGCCAGCGCTGCACCGACGGCTGCGCCCAGGCGGCCAGCAAAGCCACACCGTGCGCGCCCAGCGGCCAGGACGGCGCCAGCGCTGCGAGGCGGTGGGCCGCTTCGGCATGCGGCGCAATCGCATAAGCAGCGCGCACGCCGGTCAGGCCCAGGGCCTTGTTGGGCGTCCAGAGTTGCCACATGCCGGGCACCCTTTCGGGCCAGAGCGTACCGTCGAGCCGCAGCGGGGCATAGGCGCAGTCGAGCACCCGCAGGGGGTGCGCGCTTGCCGCACCTGTCGTACCCGGCGCCTCGGACTTCAAGGCCCAGCGGGCGCGCTGCAGGTCCACGCCGCCCAGCGGGCTGGCAGGCTCGCACGCCCATTGCAGCCCTGCGGGCGCAGCAGCGTCGTGCACCACGGCCAAGCCACGCGCCTGAGCGGCCTGCGCGTAGTCGCCATAGCCATGCCGGGGCACGCTCACAAGCCGGGCACCCTGCAAGGCAGCCAAGGCCGTGAAACGGTGGATGCATTCGCTCGCGCTTGCGGCCAGCACAATGCGATCCGGCGCCACGGCATGGAAGGCGCCCAAAGCCTCGCGCAGCCGTGTATAGGCCGGGTCGGGGTAGCGCGTGGCATCGGCCTGCTGCACGGCGGCCAGCGCCTCGGGGCACGGCCCGCAGGCGTTGGCGTTGGTGGAGAAGTCGTACAGCGGCACACCCTGTGCATCCGGGCCACCGTGCATGAAGCGTGCATGTGGCATCAGGCAACCATTCCAAAAGCCACAAAAACAATAGCTGCCAGCGCAATCATGACAAGCGCCAGAGCCACTTTTGATACTAATTTTTGCGCGCGCTCGGCATCCTTATGGGTGGGCGCGCGGCCCGCAGCATTGAGCTGGTACACGCCCGGCTTGGACAGCCGCACACCCAGCGCCAGCGCCATCGCCGCCATGGGCCAGCCGCTGTTGAGCGATGGCGTCTTGCGCGCTTCCTGCGCCAAGCTGCGCAGCGGCACGCCCCCGGCCACCAGCGCCAGCAGCAACGCGGTCAGCCGCGCGGGCAGCCACGAGAGCACATCGTCGGCCCGTGCCGCCCACTTGCCTGCCCATTGCCAGTAGCGCCCGCCGCGCATGCCGGGATAGCCCCACATGGCGTCGGCGGTGTTGGCGAAGCGGTACAGCGCCGCGCCGGGCAGGCCCGCCAGCACGAACCAGAAAATAGGGGCCACCACCGAGTCGTTCAGGTTTTCGGCGAGCGACTCGATGGCGCTCTGGCGTACCTCATCGGCACTCAACGGCGCCACATCGCGGCTCACCAACCAGGCCAGGCGTGCGCGGCCAGCGGCCAGCGATTCACCCAAAGCCGCTTCCACGGCGCGCACTTCGCTTTGCAGCAGGGCCAGCGCCAGCAAGGGCTTGAGTGCCAGGCCCATTGCCGTGGCCGTCAGCAACGCGGCCAGCGTCGTTTGCACCGAACGGGCACCGGCCAGGCCCACGCCCGCAATGTCCAAAGCATGGGCGCTGGAATGCACCGGGCAGCCCAGCCACCACAGCAGGCCTTGCACCGCTGAAAACGCTATAAAAACAAGAGCTGCCAGCGCACACCAGGCAAGCGCAGCAAGCCAAAAAACCTTCAAATCCTGGCCCGTCTGCGTCGCTGGCGCAATGCGCGCGCCGCAGGCCGCCAGCGCGCTGCCCATCCACACCACCGGGTGCCAGCGCGCGGGCGGCTCACCCCACAGGCGGTCTACCGCCAGCGCCACCAGCACCGCCCACGCCAGGCAGGCCGCGCCCTCCCAGGGCGAGGCCGCGAGGGGATAGAGCCAGTGCCAGGGCATGCGCCAGCTCAGTCCTCGATGCCGCGCTGCGCCGGAACGCCGGCCTGGAACGCATGCTTGATGAGCGCCATCTCGGTCACGGTGTCGGCCAGTTCGATGATCTCGGGCGGGCAGCGGCGGCCCGTGAGCACCACATGCACATCCTTGGGCCGCGTGCGCAGCGTCTCCAGCACGGGTTCGAGCGGCAGCCAGCCGTAGATGAGCGGGTAGGTGATTTCGTCCAGCACCACCATGAAGGTTTCGCCCGAGAGGATGGCAGCGCGCGCCTTTTCCCAGCCGTCGCGGGCGAGCTGCGCGGAATGCTCCAGGTCCTTGCTCTTCCAGCTGAATCCATCGCCCAGGCCTTCAATGGGGATGCCAAGCTGCTCGAACATGCGGTGCTCGCCAAAGCGTGCACTCGGCACCTTCATGAACTGGAAGATCCGCACCGCTTTGCCGCGCCCGTGCGCGCGCAGCGCCAGGCCAAAGGCGGCCGTGCTTTTGCCCTTGCCGTCGCCGGTGTGGACGATGACCAGGCCCCGGCGTTCGCCCTCGGGCTTTTCATAGCGTTTCTCGGTGGGAGCAGTTTCGATTTCCATAGGGGGTTTCCTCAAGTAGCGAATGCAGGGGCGTGCAACCGGGGCAAGGCCAGCCACTGGTCCTGCACGCAGTGGATGGCGATGCGCTGGCCGAACACGGCTTCCAGCGCGCGGTGGGTGGCCGGATCGCGCGCGGCGCCGTGGTGCTGCAGGCGGCCGCCCTCCAGCACCGCCACGTCGTCGGCCTGCAGCGCCATCGACAGCTCGTGCAGCACGCTGACCACGGTGCGGCCCTCGGCCACCAGGCTGCGCACCAACAGCAGCCAGTCGGCCTGGTGCGGCGGATCGAGGTTGGCCAAGGGCTCGTCCATCAGCAGCACCGAGGCACCCACGGCCAGGGCGCGCGCCAGCAGCACGCGCTGGCGCTCGCCACCCGAGAGCTGGCCCAGCGGCCGCTCGCGCCAGGCCCAGGCCTGCGTCTGGCGCAGCGCCGCTTCTGCCGCGGCGTGGTCGGCCAGGCTGGGCGGCTGCAGCCAGCCCTGGTGCGGCAGACGGCCCAGCAACGCCACGTCGAGCACCGTCAGGTCGTCGGCCGCCGCTTCGTTCTGGCCCAGCCAGGCCATCTGGCGGGCGCGCTCGCGGGCGGGCCAGTCGTGCAAGGGGCGGCCGTCCAAAGTCACCCGCCCGCTCTGCACGGGCAGCAGCCCGGCCAATACCTTGAGCAGCGTCGATTTGCCCGCGCCGTTGGGGCCGACGATGCTGGTCCAGCGCCCAGCCGCCAGCGGTAAGGTGATGCCGTGCAATATGGAGCTTTTTCCTATGCCAGCGCTTATTTCTCGGGCGTTGATAGCTATCATTTTTGCAATCCATTGCGCTGTGCGCCACCCGCGACATACGAAACCGGCACGGCCCAGGCCAGCGGCCCCCGCGCAAGGGCCGCCCCGCCGCGCTGGGGGCGTCCCCCTGCCCGCAGCGCGCAGCGCTGCGAGAGCGGGGGGAAGCGGCGCAGCCGCTCAGGGGGGTGTTTCACAATGTCCTTCGGTGCATCAGCCACAGCAGGTAGCCGCCCCCCAGCACGGCAGTGAGCACGCCCACGGGCAGCTCCTGCGGCGCCAGCAGCCCGCGCGCCAGCAGATCGGCGCCCGCCAGCAGCGCGCCGCCCATCAGGCTGGACAGCAGCATCAGCCGCCCGTGCGGCACCGGCACGGCGGCGCGCACCAGGTGCGGCGCAGCCAGGCCGACAAAGGCAATCAAACCGGTCTGCGCCACTGCGGTGCCCGTGGCCAGCGCCAGCACCGCCACCAGCACCGCGCGCAGCGGCGCCAGCCGCAGCCCCAGGCTGAGCGCAGTGGCTTCGCCCAGCGCCAGGCCATCCAACCCGCGCGCCAGCAGCCAGGCCACCACCAGACACAGCCCCCAAACGACGGCCATCAGCAGGCACGACGTCCAGCCGACAAAGCCGGTGGAGCCCAGCAAAAACGCCTGCATGGCCTGCAGCGAATCGGGCGAGAGCAGCAGGATGAGCGAGCTAAGCGCCCCCAGCACCACGCCCACCACCACACCGGCCAGCAGCAGGCGCAGCGTGTGCTGCACGCCGCGCGCCAGCACCAGCGTGAGCAACACCGCCAGGACCGCGCCCACAAAGGCCGCGCCGGTGAGGCCCAGGCGCACCAGCCAGTGGCTGGAATACACCGAAATGGCGATGGCGCTCTGCGCCCCGCCCAGCATGCCGCCCGCGCCCCCCATCAGGGCCAGCGCCAGCGCCACGCCCAGCGAGGCGCCCGAGGCACTGCCCAGCAAATAGGGGTCGGCCAGCGGGTTGCGAAACAGCCCCTGCGCTACCGCACCCGCCAGCCCGAGCAGCGCGCCTGCACACCAGGCGCCGAGCGTGCGCGGCAGGCGAATGTCCCAGACGATTTGCTGCGCCATGGCGTGCGCCGCGCTGTCGCCCTGCGGGTTCCACAGCGCGGGTAGGAGGTTTTCAAACCCGCTGCTGCCCACCGCCGTGCCCAGCACGAACAGGCACAGCGCCAGCACGATGAGCGCAGCCGCCAGCCAGCCACCCCGCCGCGCATGCACGGCGCGAGCGCAGGTGGGGACGGACGGCAGGGGCATGACGGCGCTCATGGTCGCACTTCTTTGCGGGGCGCCTTGTCGGTGAGGCAGGTCGCCATCAGGCGCGCCGCTTCGGCCATGCGCGGGCCGGGGCGGATCAGCACGTCGGACTGCGCTGCGTCAAACCGGCACAGTCGGCCGTCCCGCAGCGCGCGCATCTGGCTCCAGCCGGGGCGCGCGGCCAGGCCCTCGGCGCTGCGCGCACCGACCATGATCAGGTCGGGGTCGGCGCGCACCACGAATTCGGGGTTGAGTTTGGGGAAAGGCCCGAGCGCTGCGGGAATGATGTTGCGGGCCCCCAGCCGTGCGAGCGTCTCACCAATAAAGGAGGACGGGCCTGCCGCGTACGGCCCGCTGTTGACTTCGAAATACACCCGCGTGCCGCGCGCCGAGGCGGGCAACGACTGGGCGGCGGCCTGCACGCCTGCATCAATCACGCGCCAGACCTGCTGCGCATCCGCCACGCCCAGCACCTGGCCCACCTTGCCCAGAACGCGCTGCACGTCGGCGTAGGTCTTGGGCTCCAGCGCCACCACTTTCACGCCCAAGGATTCGAGCCGCGCCTGCGCGCGCGACGAGGTGGCCATCAGCACCACGTCGGGTCGCAGCGCCACGATGGCCTCGATGTTCGGGTCCAACCCGCCGCCCACTCCCTGCAAGGGCACCACGCTGGCGGGCCAGTTGGAGTAGCGGTCCACACCGACCAGGCGCTCGCAGGCCCCCAGCGCGCAGACGGTTTCGGTCAGTGAGGGCAGCAGACTCACAATGCGCTGCGGCGCGCCAGGCAGCGTGACCGTGCGGCCCCGGTCGTCCACCACGCGGATGGGCGCAGCCTGGGCCAGCGTGGCCATGGCCAGCACCAGCAGCAGCAAAACCGCCAGCACGATGAGGATGCGTTTGATGGGCGTGGGTTTCATCGCGGGTCCTTCAAGGTGAGCGGCAGCCCAGCCGCCATCAGCGTGACGCGCTCGCAGGCCTGCGCCGCCTGCTGGTTCAAAAGGCCCAGCGCATCGACAAAGGCGCGCACTTCGCGTCCCAGGGGAATGACCCCCAGGCCGATCTCGTTGCCCACCAGAACAACGGGCCCAGGGGTTTTTGCCAATACTTCAAAAAAGAGAGCTGCTTGCGCAGGCCAGTCGTGCGCAGGAGCCCTTTTTTCATCAAACATTTCTGCCACTGGCATCGCCCATTGCGTCAGCCACAGCGTCAGGCAGTCCACGACGATGAGCGTGTCCGGCGCCCCGTGCTGCACCAGGGCGCCCGCGAGGTCGCGCGGCTCCTCCAGCGTCTGCATGCGCGGCACGCGCGCGGCGCGGTCGCTCTGGTGGCGGGCGATGCGCTGGCGCATTTCCTCGTCGTGCGCTTGTGCCGTGGCGATGAGCAGCGCGCCGTGCTTGGGGCTGGCCGCCAGCCACGCCGCCGCCAGCGCCTCGGCACGGCGCGATTTGCCGCTTTTCTGGCCACCCAGAATCAGTTCGCTGCGTGCAATGGACAGCATCATGCCGCGCCCCCAGGCAAGCACGCCGCCACCAGCGGTGTCAGGCTAGGGGCCAGAGCGCTTTGCATTACAGGCGCGGCTCCCACTTCAGGCCGATGTAGAGCTGGCGCCCGCCGGTGGCGTAGGTTCGGGCGGTTTGGTAGTCCTTGTCGCCTGCGTTGTCGATGCGCACCAGCAGGCGATAGTCCTGCGCCACACGCGTGCTGGCGTACAGATTGAACAGCGTGTAGCCGCCCAGCACGTTGGTGTTGGCCGCATTGTCGAAACGCCGCCCCGAGGCCTGCAGCTCGGCGCCCAGCGTCCAGCCCGCGATGAGCGTATCGGCACCCAGCGTGGCGTGGCGCTTGGCCCGCCGGGCGAGCTGTTTGCCGGAGTCCAGGTCGCGCGGGTTTTGCAGATCGATCGTGCCGTGTACCTGCACGCCAGCGAGGCGGTGCGACGCGGCAAGCGTCAGCCCGGAATATTCGGCGCGCGCGGTGTTGGCATAGCAGCCAAAAGTGGATGCGCAACTGCCTGCCCCCACGAACGAGATCAGGTTGCTGACCCGGTTGCGGTAGGCCACCGCAGAGAAGCTGCTGCGGCCCTGCGCATAGCGCACGCCGATCTCGGCATTCCGGCTGCTCTCGGGGCGCAGCGTGGCGTCGCCGTATTCGCTGAAACGTTGGTACAGCGTGGGCGCACGGAAGGCCGTACCCACCGACGCCGTAGCACGCCAGCCGGGGGCAAACCCATAGCCGTACGACAGGCTGCCGGTGCCTTTGCCGCCGAACTCGCTGTCGTCGTCGTGGCGCAGGTTGGCCTGAACCGTGTGCGCACCTGCGCTGTAGCCATAGCCAAGCGCCAGGCCATCCTGCGAGCGGCTGCGGGAAATACCCACGCTGTAGGCATCCAGTGCAGGGTTGTTCAGGTGGTCTTCACGGCGCTCAAGCGCCGCACTCAGCCGGTGTGCGCCCAGGCGCCATTGGTTCTGCCACAGGGCGCCGCGCAGCTCGGTCTCGGTGAGGTAGGGCGGAGGACTGGTTTCGTAGCGACTCACCGATTCGTTGACCGACACGCGGGTGCTGTAGGACTCGCTCCACTGCGCAGCCCAGTGGGCGCCCAAGGTGCGCAAGCGGTGCTGGTTGCGGTCATCGCCCGGCGCCTCAGGCAGGTAGCTGAAAGCGTCGTAGGCGGAATTGAGGCGGTTGGCGAGCAGCGTCGCACCCAGCTGGTGCTGGGCATTGATGCGGTAGCCCAGCTTGGCGCTGGCACTGGTGCTGCGGTAGCCATCGTCGTCCGGGTTGTGGACTCCGCTGGCCTTGCTGTCAAAGCCGCTGCTGCGCGTGTGCGCCAGGCCCACGGCATAGTCCAGGGCGCCATCCGGCCCGGCCGTGCCACTCACGCCGGCCTCGATCTTGCGCATGCCCTGGTTGCCCAGGCCCACGCCCACATAAGGCGCGGCCGGGCCTTCGCCCTTGCGCGTAAACAGCTGAATGACGCCGCCAATGGCGTCCGAGCCGTAGACCGCAGCGGCCGGGCCGCGCAGCACTTCGATGCGCTCAATCTGGGAGAGCGGAATTTGCTCCCACAAGGCGCCGCCGGTGGATTGCGAATCGACGCGCACGCCGTCGATATAAACCGCCGTAAAGCGCGACTCGGCACCGCGCAGGTACACGCTGCTGGAATTGCCAATGCCGCCGTTGCGCGTGATCTCCACACCGGGCAGGCGCGCCAACACATCGGCAACACCCGTCGCGCCGCTGGACTCGATGGTCTCGCGGTCCACGATGGATACGTCGGCCACCAGATCCGACAGCGGCTGCTCGCTGCGGGTGGCGGTCACCACGGTTTCGGCAAGCTGCGGTGCGCGCAGGTTCTGCGCCACCTGCACTGGTGCGGTCATTTGCGCACGTGCCACTTGCATGGTCAACAAGGACAAGGCTGAAAAGACGGCCGGAGACAGGCACAGCGCAGCCGCACGGCGCACATGGAAGGAGCGATTTTTCATGGAAGACAAAGAAAACAGACAACCCGTGCCGGCTTCCCCGCCAGCGTATGGGTGACACGGATGCGCGCACCTGAGGCGCGCGCATCCACCGTGTTGGCCGGTATCCGGGCTGGCGGCGCGCCTTTCACGGCCTTCCCAGGCGCTTGTTCAAGGCGCCCAGTGGCACTGGGTGTGAAAGGTGAATCGGAAGATTCGGCCGCTGACCGTTGCGGGGGCAGCGCAGGCTCGGCTGGCACCATGAGCGGCGCCCTCCTCCCTGCTTCCCGTTGAACTGCGACGTGTGAACCACGGCGCGAGCACCAACGGGCAGAGTTTACGTCATGGTGCGAACGCCGAAGCCGGCATCGCGAGCGGCCGGCGACCGGGCGCGCAACGCACCCCCTACAATTGCCCGGCTATGTCCATGGACTCTTCGTCACCCTTCGATCGGATTGCCGAACGCGTCGAGCGGCTGCTCGTGCGCCAGGAGCAGTTTGAACGCACCATCACGCTTTTGACAGACCAGGTGGCCACGCTGACGCAGGAGCGCGATTCGCTGCGCTCACGTCTGCAGGCCGCGCGCGCCCGTGTGGACGCCTTGATCGAACGCCTGCCCTCGCCACCTGCACAATAGGACGCGCCATGAAACAGCTGGAAGTGCAAATCATGCAGCAGAGCTACTTGCTCGGCTGCCCCGAGGGCCGGGAAGCGCGCCTGCTGGAAGCCGTGGAGCGCGTGGACACCGCCATGATGGCCATCCGCGACGCCGGCAAGGTGCGGGCCCGAGAGCGCATTGCTGTACTGGCCGCGCTCAATCTCGCGTTTGACCTTGCCGATCGCGAAGCCGAGGATCTCGAGCGTGCCGCAGCACCGCGTTCGGCCCCGCCGAGCCCGCCTGACGCCAACGCTCTGCCTCCGTCGAGTCTCTCCGGCGAAGACAGTGATCGGCTGGAAGCCCTCGTCAAGCGCCTCGACGACGCCTTGGGTGCCGACGGTCGCCTGTTCTGAAACCGTCTGCTTCAGCGCGGCACAAGCGCATGCGCAGCGCCTACAATGAATTGGTCTGCGGTGCTGCCGGGTTGTAATTCCTTGAACCAATGCTCATAGAGCCCGGGCTTGGAATATTGCTTGGTGAGCGTGATCATCTCGCGTTAGATGAACCCAACGTCAGGCTGCCCTCGCCCACCTGAACCCGCGGTTCAGGATGCCGGCTCGGTGGCATTCGCAGACAACTGATTCGGCCGGGGGTGCCACACCCCCCAGTCCTCCCGCCTCCTCCCGCTTCGCTGCCATGTCGATCTCTCCCCTTCTGCTGGTCGAGCTGGCGCTCCTTGGTCTGGCCACAGGCCTTCTTGCCGGCCTGCTGGGCATTGGCGGGGGCATGCTGCTGGTGCCTTTTCTCACGTATTTCATCAACCAGCAGGGCGTCGCGCCGGGCCTGGCGGTGAAGATGGCCATTGCCACGTCGATGGCCACCATCATGTTCACCTCGCTCTCCAGCGTGCGCGCGCACCACCGGCGCGGCGCCGTGCGCTGGGACATCGTGCGGCGGCTCGCGCCCGGCATCGTGCTGGGTGGCCTCGCGGCGAGCCTGGGCGTTTTTGCGTTGCTCAAGGGTTCGGTACTGGCCATCGTGTTCGCTGTGTTCGTGAGTTTCTCCGCTCTGCAGATGCTGCGCGGCAAGAAGCCCGCAGCCAGCCGCCAGATGCCTGGGACGGCGGGGCAACTGGCCGCGGGGGGCAGCATTGGCTTTCTCTCGGGCCTGGTGGGCGCCGGCGGGGGCTTTGTCAGCGTGCCATTCATGACCTGGTGCAATGTGCCCATCCACAATGCCGTGGCTACCAGCGCCGCGCTGGGTTTTCCGATTGCGGTGGTGAACGTGATCGGCTACGTGCTGGCCGGGCGCTCGGAGTCGGGCCTGCCGCCCGCAGCGCTCGGCTATGTCTGGTTGCCAGCGCTTGCGGCGGTCGCGCTGTGCAGCGTGCTCACCGCGCCGCTGGGCGCGCGCGCAGCGCATGCGCTGCCCGTCGCGCAGCTCAAACGCGTCTTCGCTGGCCTGTTGTTTGGATTGGCGGCGTACATGCTCTGGAAGGGGCTTGCGGCTTAGCCAGGCTGCCGGTGGGACGGACTGTGGAGACCGCTCCAAGACCCCGCAGCCCCATGTGCAGACCGCAGCCGCGACAATGCAGTCGATGGCTTCCACCCACCTGCCCCACGAATTCGACTCCCCAGCGGCATCCGCATGCGCCGATGGCGCGCCAGCCTGGCGCAGCGCGCTGCAAGACCTGGGCCCGGCGTTCTACACCGCCCTGCCGGCCGTGGCGCTGCCCGATCCGCACTGGATCACCACCAGTGCAGAGGCCGCGCGCGACCTGGGCATCGATGCGAGCTGGCTCGCGTCCGATGCCGCGCTGCAGCTGCTGAGCGGCAACGCCGCGCCCAAGGGAAGCGAGACGCGTGCCAGCGTCTACAGCGGCCACCAGTTTGGCGTCTGGGCCGGACAGTTGGGTGATGGTCGGGCCTTGCTGCTGGGCGAAATCGACACGCCGCAAGGAAGCATGGAGGTGCAGCTCAAAGGCAGCGGCTTGACGCCGTATTCCCGCATGGGGGACGGCCGCGCCGTAATGCGCTCAAGCATCCGTGAATTTCTGGTGAGCGAGGCCATGCACGCGCTGGGCATTCCCACCACGCGGGCGCTGGCGCTGACGGGCTCGCCCTATCGCGTGCGCCGCGAAACCATGGAAACCACAGCCGTGGTGGCGCGCACGGCGCCCAGCTTTTTGCGCTTTGGCCATTTCGAGCACTTTGCCGCTGCCGGCAAGCTGAAAGAACTGCGCCAGCTCGCCGACCATGTGATCGAAAGGCATTACCCCGAATGCCGCGAGGGCGCCACCTTGGGCAACCCCTACGCCGACTTTCTGCAGGCCGTGAGCGAGCGCACCGCCGCCATGGTGGCCCAGTGGCAGGCCGTCGGCTTTTGCCACGGAGTGCTCAATACCGACAACATGAGCATCCTGGGGCTCAGCATCGACTATGGGCCGTTCCAGTTTCTGGATGCCTTCGTGCCCAACCATGTATGCAATCACAGCGACAACCTGGGGCGCTACGCCTTTGATCGCCAGCCCAACGTGGTGTACTGGAACCTCTATGCGCTGGGCCAGGCCCTGCAGCCTCTGATTGGCGAACCCGAGCGCGTGGTGCAGGCGCTTGATTCGTACAAGCGCGTGTTCCCGTCCGAGCTCACGGCCCGCATGCGCTCCAAGCTGGGCCTGAGCCAGCCACAACCGGGCGACACCGACCTGATTGACCGCATCCTGCGCCTGCTGGCCGACAATGCGGTGGACTACACCATTTTCTGGCGCACGCTTTCGCACGCCGTCGCCGCAGGTCTGTTCGAGCCGGTGCGCGACCTGTTTGCCGACCGCACCGCATTGGATGGATGGTTGCTATCGTATTCAGAGCTTATAGCGCATACAGATAAAGCGCTAGCGGCCAATTTGATGCTTAAAACGAATCCCTGGATCGTGCTGCGGAACTACCTGGCCGAACAAGCCATCCGAACAGCAGGTGCCGGAGATTTCAGCGAAGTTCACCGCTTGCAGGCTTTGCTCGCGCATCCCTTCAACGAGAGTCCCGGCACCGAAGCCTATGCAGCGCCCCCGCCCGACTGGGCGTCCCACCTATCCATCAGTTGCTCATCATGACCTTCCCTGTTCAGAAATCCGAAGCCGAGTGGCAGTTGGTATTGAAGGAAAAAGGCGCCGAACCCGGCGCATTGCAGGTCACGCGCCACGCCGCCACCGAGCGCCCTTTTACCGGCAAGTACGAAGCGCATTGGCAGGACGGCAGCTACCACTGCGTCTGCTGCGGCAACCTGTTGTTCGACGCCGGCACCAAGTTTGACGCCGGCTGCGGCTGGCCCAGCTTCTCGCAGGCGGTGCCTGGCGCCATCAAGGAAAACGTCGATCTCAGCCACGGGATGCGGCGGGTGGAAACGGTTTGTGCACAATGCGGCTCGCATCTGGGTCACGTGTTTGAGGACGGCCCCACCCCGACCGGACTGCGTTACTGCATGAATTCCGCCTCGCTCGACTTTGAAACCAAGGCCCCCTGACCTAGCCGCTGCCCCAGCGCCCCTTCATGAAACTGCTGATCGACTTTTTCCCCATAATCCTGTTCTTCGTGGCCTTCAAGTTCTGGGGCATCTACGTGGCAACTGGCGTGGCCATTGCCGCGACCGTGCTGCAGATCGCCTACCTGCGCTACAAGCACGGCAAGGTGGAGGCCATGCAATGGGTCAGCCTGGGCGTCATCGTGGTGTTTGGCGGCGCCACGCTGCTGGCGCACAGTGACACCTTCATCAAATGGAAACCCACCGTGCTGTACTGGCTGATGGGCGGCGCCCTGCTGGTGGGGAAGTGGGTGTTTCGCCGCAACCTCATCAAGAGCCTGATGGGCGCGCAAATGGCGCTGCCCGAGCCCGCCTGGAACGCGCTCAACTGGGCCTGGAGCGGGTTTTTCGCCGCCATGGGCTTGCTCAACCTCTGGGTGGCTTTCAACTTCGATACCGATACCTGGGTGAACTTCAAGCTCTTTGGCGGACTCGGACTGATGCTGGCCTTTGTGCTGGCGCAGGCCGTGTTCCTCAGCCGCTATGTCAAAGACACCGAACCCGAAAAGGACCCACAGCCATGACCAGCCCCTTGGCCATCACCGCTCCCGCCATGGACGCCGCCCTGCGCACAGCGCTCACGCCGACGCAGCTCCAAGTATTGGACGAAAGCTACCAGCACGAAGGCCATGCAGGCGCCAACGGAACGGGCTTTGGCACCCATTTCCGGGTGCGCATTGCGTCACCAGCGCTTACAGGTCTGCCCCGCGTCAAACAGCACCGGCTTGTGTATGATGCGCTGCAAGAATTTATCGACGGAGGCGCTCACGCCATCGCCATTGAGGTTCTTTGATCCCACCCGGCAACGCGGTGCGGCTCGCCGACAGTCTGCCGGCACCTTTTCCACCTTTTGGATTTCGAATGAAGAAACAGCTTTTGTCCGGCCTTGTGGCCGCCGCCTTGCTGGGCACCGTGGCATTGCCTGTGGCCGCCCAGAATATTGCCGTGGTCAACGGCAAGGCCATTCCCAAAGAGCGCGCCGACGTGCTGCGCCAACAGGTTGAGCGCTCCGGACGCCCGGTCACGCCCGACATCGAAAAGCAGATCAAGGACGAAGTCATTGCGCGCGAAATCTTCCTGCAGGAAGCAGCCAAGCGCAACCTCGAAAAAGATCCCGACTTCAAGGTGCAGATGGAGCTCGCCCGCCAGACCATTCTGATCCGCGAGCTTTTTGCCGATTTTCAGAAGAACAACCCGGTCACCGACGCTGAAATCAAGGCCGAATACGACAAGTTCGTGGCAGCCAACAGCGGCAAGGAATACAAGGCCAGCCACATCCTGGTGGAGAAGGAAGACGAGGCCAAGGCCATCATCGCTTCCATCAAGAAGGGCGCCAAGTTTGAAGACATCGCCAAGAAGCAGTCGAAAGACCCAGGTTCGGGCGCCAAGGGCGGCAACCTTGATTGGGCCAACCCCAGCAGCTACGTGGCCGAGTTCACTGAAGCGCTGATCAAGCTCGACAAGGGCAAGATGACACAGACCCCGGTGAAAAGCCAGTTTGGCTGGCACGTGATTCGCCTGGATGACGTGCGCCAAGCCGAGCTGCCCAAGCTCGAAGACGTCAAGGCCCAGGTGGCACAGCAACTGCAGCAGCAGAAACTGGCCAAGTTCCAGGAAGACCTGCGCGCCAAATCAAAGATCGAATAACACCGAATTTTCCGGTACCCCCGAAACGCGGCCTCGGCCGCGTTTTTTTATTGGGACTTGCGCACAATGGTCCCAGCTAGGCCTTCCGACGCAGACAGTACAGGCGTACGGCAAGGAGGAACAACGACGCTGGGGCAGTTTTGCGTAAGTCCTGTTTATGTCGCCTTGACGGCCATCAGCCAGGCCAGCGCGGTCAACGCCGCAATCATCGCGGGCTGGTGCAGCAAGTAGTACGACAGGCTCCATCGTCCCAGCTGTGCCAGCGGCCGGGCAGCGCGCGGCACGGCCGCCGTGAGCCAGGCGGGCCGCTGCGCAACGAGCCATTGCCCGGCCGCCAGACCCCACCACATCACCCCCAACCAAGGCAGCACGGGCACATAGTCTTCGGTGAAAGGTTTGCGCGAAATCAGCCCCAGCCAGTTGAGCGAGCGCGCATTCATGAACGGCGCCCAGTCGGCGAGCGCGCCGCCGAGCAGCCATTGCGCCAGCCAGGGCAAGAGCAGCGAAAGCAAACCCGCAGCCCACAACCAGCGCCCCCACCCGGCCGTGAGGCGAGCCAGCAGCAGCATGACCGCCATGCCATGCAGCACGCCAAAGTAAATGAAGCTGCGCGGAAACATCAGCCAGGAGCCCACGCTGACCAGCATGGCAGCGGCCAGCACCTGCAGCCAACGTCGCGAAAAGCGATGCCAGCCAACGCCATGCGCCTGCGCCACGGCCTGGCCCAGCCCGGCGCAAAAAAGGAAAAGCGTAACGATGGCGGTGCGCTGCCAGGTCCAGAAGGGGTCGCTCAGAAAATTCTGCGGCCACCAGCCGAAGTGGCTCAGATCAAAGCAGAAATGAAACACCGTCATCCACACCATGGCCAGGCCACGCAAGGCGTCAATGGCGGTGTAGCGCTGGGGGCGGGTGGCAGAAAGCTCGGACATGCGCAATAGATTCATTCGTGGCGCGACATAGGGACCACGATTCTCGCGCACCCATGAAAAAAGGACTTGCAGCGTGTGCTGCAAGTCCTCGGTTCGGTGGTCGGAGCGGCGGGATTCGAACTCGCGACCCTCTGCTCCCAAAGCAGATGCGCTACCAGGCTGCGCTACGCTCCGACAGCTAGTATTCTAACCTGGACATTTCCTTGAATTTGGCACAAAAGGCCAGTGCATGAAAAGAAAATCAGGCAGCGAATTCTGGTCGGTCAGCGCGAAGGGCCTGGGCCCCGGCCCGCGAGATGGCGGAACGTGATGCGGCCCTTGGTCAGGTCGTAAGGCGAGAGTTCCAGCGACACTTTGTCGCCCGCAAGGATGCGGATATGGTGCTTGCGCATCTTGCCGCCGGTGTAGGCGATCAGTTGATGCCCGTTCTCCAGCGTCACGCGAAAGCGCGAATCGGGCAACACCTCGGTCACACTGCCCTGCATTTCGATCAGTTCTTCTTTGGCCATTTTCAATCTCTGGTAAACGATTCAATCCGCCCGCTGGCTTTGCCCCTGGCGTCATCGCCAGCATCGGGCTGCTGCAGCGCGCACTGCCCGTTCGGTAAGAACAGACGCGCTGTGCATTGCGGTCGGGGGGTTGCTGCACCCGCAGCGCAGCTCGGTAGGAAGGCCGGCGTGACGGCTTCAATGGACAGGCGGGGCGCAGGCCCTTAGCCAGTCGATTGTAGCGTGACGCGCTGTATTTGACTACATCGCCCTGGCAGCTGCGTCTATAGAATCGCCCGCCACACCTGCACTTGACGCCTTGCCATGCCCGATTCGTTTGCTGTCTCCCTCCAGTACCTGCTGCCCAAGCAGGCGCTGACCGTCCTCGCCGGCAAGATAGCCTCGGCCCGCGCGGGCTGGTTCACCACCGCCTTGGTTCGTGCCTTCGTCTCGCATTACGACGTGGACATGACCGAGGCCGAGCATGCAGACCCGGCGGCCTACCCCAGTTTCAATGCCTTCTTCACGCGCGCGCTGCAACCGGGCGCGCGGCCGATTTCGGCGGCCGAATGGGTCTGCCCGGTGGATGGCGCCATCAGCCAGTTCGGCGCCATCGAGCAGGACCAGATTTTTCAGGCCAAGGGCCACCACTATTCGACCACCGCACTGCTGGGCGGCGATGCGGCGCTGGCCGCGCGTTTCAACAATGGCCAGTTCGCCACCATTTATCTGAGCCCGCGCGACTACCACCGCATCCACATGCCCTGCGCCGGGCGCTTGACCCGCATGGTGCATGTTCCGGGCGACCTGTTCTCGGTCAACCCGACCACCGCGCGTGGCGTGCCCGGCCTGTTTGCGCGCAACGAACGCGTGGTCTGCGTGTTTGAGGGGACGCATGGCCCGTTTGCCATGGTGCTGGTGGGCGCCACCATTGTGGGCAGCATGGCCACGGTGTGGCACGGCCTCGTCAACCCGCCGCGCACCGGTGTGCTGCGGCATTGGGACTACCCGGAAGGCAAAGTCGTGCTGCAAAAGGGGGAGGAAATGGGGCGGTTCCAGCTTGGCTCCACGGTCGTCCTGCTGCTCCCACAAGGCCCGCTGCACTTCAGCCCCCACTGGGAAAGCGGGGGTGCGGTGCGTCTGGGCCAGGCCATGGCTGAGCGCAGCAGCACGCAAACGGGAAGCGGGGGGTAATCCCTCCATGCCGCTGTCGACCCAAGCTCTCGATCTGTTGTTCCCCGCCCAAGATGTCGGTATCGCCCATTCGTGGAATCGCAAGTGAGCCGCCCCGCAGCCTGCGCAAGCAATACCTACGTGATCTTTCTGCATGGAAACTGACCCGGCCCAGCAATCTCCTGAAGCCTCTGCGCCGACGGACGGAGCACACCTGCGCGACATCCCGGACCTGGCCCGCGCCCATGGCGTGGACCCGGACACCGGCCTGCATCCCGACGAAGCGGGACGCCGCACCGAGCTGCATGGCGCAAACGAACTGGCGGGCACCGCATCGCACGGATGGCCCCGCCTGCTGGTCGATCAATTCAAGGATTTCATGGTCCTGGTGCTGCTGGGCGCCGCCATCGTTTCAGGCCTGGTGGGAGAACTGACAGACGCACTGGTCATTCTGGTGATCGTGGTGCTCAATGCCGTCATCGGTTTCGTGCAGGCCTGGCGCGCAGACAAGGCCATGGCGGCGCTGCAGCAATTGGCGGCTGCGCATGCCACCGTGCTGCGCGGCGGAGAAGTGCAGGACCTGGCCGCCAGCGCCCTGGTGCCGGGCGACATCGTGCTGCTGGAGGCTGGAAACCAGATTCCAGCCGACCTGCGCCTCATCGAGATTGCGCAACTGCAGGTGGACGAGTCTGCGCTGACGGGCGAATCGGTCACCGTCGCCAAGCAAACCGGCACCCTGGCCTTTGCAGGTGCCAGTGCCCTGGGCGACCGCACCAACATGGCATTCAAGGGCACCACGGCCACCCATGGCCGTGCCCGTGGTCTGGTGGTGGCCACCGGCATGCACACCGAGCTGGGCAAAGTAGCCCGGTTGCTCGACAGCGAGGACCGCAGCACCCCCTTGCAATTGCGCCTGGCCGCATTCGGCAAGCGCCTGGCACTGGCGGTGCTGGGCATCTGCGCGATCATTTTCGTGGTGGGCGTGCTGCGCGGCGAGGCACCCTTGCTGATGGCGCTCACGGCCATCAGCCTGGCCGTGGCGGCCATCCCCGAAGCGCTGCCCGCGGTGGTGACGGTGCTGCTGGCGCTGGGCGCACGCCGCATGGTGGCCGTGCATGCGCTGGTGCGCCGCCTGCCTTCGGTCGAAACTCTGGGCTCGGTCACCACCATTTGCTCCGACAAGACCGGCACCCTCACCCAGAACCGCATGCAGGCAGAACAACTGCTGGCCCTGGGCCAGCGCTGGACACCGGGCGACGCCCTGCCCGGCCCCGTGCACCACGAAGCGCTGCGCGCCGCAGCCCTGTGCAACGACGCAACGCGCCACGGGCACAACGGCACCGATGAAAGCGACCCACCCGCCACGGCCAAACCCTGGGTGGGCGACCCCACCGAAACCGCTCTGGTACTGGCTGCGCACGCGGGCGGGTTGGACAAGGACCAGCTGGACCACACGTGCCCGCGCGTGCAGGAACAGCCCTTCGATTTCGACCGCAAGCGCATGACGACCTTCCACCGGGAGGGCGATGGCTTTGTGGCCTACACCAAGGGCGCGCCCGAATCGCTGCTGCCGCGCTGCACCGCGCAATGGACGCCCGAAGGCGGCGCCCCACTCGACGGGGCCAGCGTGCTGGCCACCGCCTCCACCCTGGCCGCACAGGGCCTGCGCGTGCTGGCCCTGGCCCGGCGCCACCATGCCTGCCTGCCCGATACCAATGCGCTCGATGCCGTGGAAAGCCAGCTCGAACTGCTGGGCCTGATCGCCCTTATCGACCCGCCCCGCCCCGAGGCGCAGGCCGCCGTGCGCGACTGCATCAGCGCGGGCATCACCCCTGTGATGATCACCGGCGACCACCCCGCCACAGCACGCGCCATTGCGCACCGCCTGGGTATCGTGACTCGCAGCGACGCCCCGGTGCTCACCGGCGCCGATCTAGCCACGCTGGACGCTGCGGCCCTGCGTGCGCAGGTCGAGCAGGTGCAGGTGTATGCGCGGGTCGACCCGGAACAAAAGATTCGCATCGTCGAGGCGCTGCAGGCCCAGGGGCATTTCGTGGCCATGACCGGCGATGGCGTGAACGATGCCCCGGCCCTCAAACGCGCCGACATTGGCGTGGCCATGGGGCGCGGCGGCACCGATGTGGCACGCGAGGCCAGCAGCCTGGTGCTGCTCGACGACAACTTCGCCACCATCGTGGCCGCAGTGAAGGAGGGGCGCCGCATCTACGACAACATCCGAAAATTTGTGCGCTATGCCATGACCGGCAATTCAGGCGAGGTCTGGACCATCTTCCTCGCACCGCTCCTGTTTCTGCCCATTCCGCTGCTGCCCATCCACATCCTGTGGGTCAATCTGGTCACCGACGGCCTGCCCGGCCTGGCGCTGGCGGCCGAACCCGCCGAGCGCGGCATCATGCAACGCCCGCCCCGACCACCGCACGAGAGCCTGTTCGCCCATGGCATGTGGCAGCACATCCTGTTCATGGGCCTGCTGATTGCCGGCTTGTGCCTGGCCGTGCAGGCCTGGGCCCTGCACACCGGCCATGCCCACTGGCAAACCATGGTGTTCACGGTGCTCACCCTGGCCCAGATGGCGCATGTGCTGGCCATTCGGTCCGAGAACGAGCCGCTGTGGCGCCTGGGCTTCGCCAGCAACCGCCCGCTGCTCTACGCCGTGCTGCTGACCTTCGCCCTGCAGATGGCCACGATCTATGTGCCCTTCCTCAACCCCATCTTCAGGACCGCGCCGCTGAGCCTGTTGGAACTGGGCCTGTGCCTGGCGGCCGCGCTGGTGGTGTACGCAGCGGTGGAGCTGGAGAAAACCTGGCGCCGGTGGCGCATAAGCACATAGCCACTCGGTAGAAGCTGGCACTGCCCTGCGTGCAACAATCGCTTACTCCTCCGCGCCGCTGCGGAATCCCTTTCGTTCATCCCTGAGGACACAGCCCCATGCGCATCGAAACCCTTGCCGTCCACGCCGGCTACAAGCCCGACCCCACCACCAAATCCGCGGCCGTCCCGCTGTACCAGACGACGGCCTACGCCTTCGACAACGCCCAGCACGGCGCCGACCTGTTTGACCTGAAGGTAGCGGGGAACATCTACACCCGCATCATGAACCCGACCACCGACGTGCTGGAGCAGCGCGTCGCGGCGCTCGAAGGCGGCGTGGCGGCCCTGGCCATGGCCTCGGGCATGGCGGCCATCACCGCGGCTATTCAGACCATTGCCGAAACCGGCGACAACATCGTCTCGGCCAGCACGCTCTACGGCGGCACCTACAACCTGTTTGCCCACACCTTCCCACAGCAGGGCATTGAAGTGCGCTTTGCCGACCCAAGCGATCCGGCCAGCTTTGCCAAGCTGATCGACGCACGCACCAAGGCGGTGTTCTGCGAATCCATCGGCAACCCGCTGGGCAACGTCACCGACATCGCCGCGCTGGCCAAGGTGGCGCACGACGGCGGCGTGCCGCTGATCGTGGACAACACCGTGCCCAGCCCCTACTTGTGCCGCCCCATCGAGCACGGCGCCGACATCGTGGTGCACGCGCTGACCAAATACATGAACGGCCACGGCAACAGCATTGGCGGCATCATCGTCGATAGCGGCAAGTTCCCTTGGGCCGAGCACAAGGCGCGTTTCAAGCGCCTGAACGAACCCGATGTGAGCTACCACGGCGTGGTCTACACCGAAGCTTTGGGCGCCGCCGCCTACATTGGCCGCGCGCGCGTGGTACCACTGCGCAACATGGGCGCTGCCATCTCGCCGTTCAACGCATGGCTCACGCTGCAGGGCATCGAAACCCTGCCGCTGCGCATGGACCGCACCTGCGAAAACAGCCTGGCGCTGGCCAAGTTCCTGCAAAGCCACCCGAAGGTGGAATGGGTGCGCTACGCGGGTCTCCCCGACCATCCCGACCACGCGCTGGCGCAGCGCCAGATGGGCGGGCGGGCTTCGGGCATCCTGTCCTTCGGGCTCAAGGGCAGCGACGCCGACCCGCGTGCCGCCGGTGCGCGCTTCCTTGACGCACTCGATTTGTTCACACGCCTGGTGAACATTGGCGATGCGAAGTCGCTCGCCACACACCCGGCCTCCACCACGCACCGCCAGCTGGACGCCGCCGAGATGGCCAAGGCCGGCGTGAGCGAGAACATGGTGCGCTTGTCGGTGGGCATTGAGCATATCGACGACTTGCAGGCCGACCTGGCGCAGGCGCTGGACAAGGTTTAAGTCGAATACGGGGGAAAAAATTTGTTGTTTTTGGTCCCTGCCGCTTTCCATGTATAGATAGTTTGCTACACATTAAATAGCAAACACACAGCTGACGGCAGCCAATATGTGCTGCGCCAGAAGGCGCGGGTCTGCGGCCTGCGATGATAGGCGCCTCACCAGCTTCTGCGCCTTGAGCGCAGTCCGTGCCTTGATGCATCGGCGTCTCTTGTTCCATCCGCATTGCGCGCTGCGCTGGCTGCTTTGCGTGCTGGCTCTGGCAGGCGCATCTGTAGCGCTAGCCAACGGTGGCGACCCCGCTGCGTCAGGGGACAGAACGCTGGACGTGACCCATGCTTCGGCGGGGCCGCTGACCCTCACGCCGTGGTTCGATGTGCTGGAAGACCCCTCCGGCACGCTCAGTTTCGAGCAGATCCGTTCCCCGGAAATAGCCGCCCGCTTCACCCCCAGCGGCCGTTCCGGTACGGCTTTTAACTTTGGCATCACCCCGTCTGCCTGGTGGCTGCGGCTGCGGCTGACCAACCCGAGCGATGGCGCTCTGGACCGCTTGCTCGAAGTGGCCTACGCGCGCCTGTCCTACTTGAACTTCTACGCGCCGCAAAGCGACGGCACCTGGCAGCAACTGCACACCGGCACCACCCAGCCCTTTGACAGCCGGGGCTACGCTCACCGCAACTTCGTCTTTGGCATCGCCCTGCCGCCGCGCGCCGAACAAACGATCTATTTGCGCATCGCGTCCACCACCGCCTTCGTCGTGCCGACCCGCCTGTGGGAGCCAGCGGCGTTTCATGCCTTTGAGCGCAGCGACTACGCGGCACAAGCCTGGTACTTCGGCATGGTGGCCGCCATGGTGCTGTTCAATCTGCTCTTGTTCGTGCGCCTCAAGGACTGGCTGTACCTGCAATACGTCGGCTTTGCACTCTCAGTGGCCTTTGCGATGGCGGCGCAAAACGGTCTGGTGAAAGAGGTGTTCCGGCTCGAATCGCCCCTGTGGTCCGACCTGTGCACCAGCTTTGGCTACTGTTTTTCGATCGCCAGCGGCACGCTCTTCATGCGCCGCATGGTGGAGGCACCGCGCTTGCTGCCCCGCCTGGACCCATGGTTGCAGGGCTTCATCGCCTTTTATTTTCTCAGTCCCTTTTTGTTCCTCGTGTCGGGCCAGACCTTGATCAAGGCGATGGCCGTGGGCTACATACTGGCCATCGCCGTCGTCCTGTCGGTGGCCGCGTACAGCGCCTGGCTGCGCCAGCGCAGCGCGTATTTCTTTCTGGCCGCCTTCACGCTGGTGTGCCTGGGTGCGGCCATCTACGCACTGCACGCAATAGGCCTGATGCCTACCAATGTGCTGACCGCCAACGCCATTCAGCTTGGATCGACCCTGGAGATGATTCTGCTGGCACTGGCGCTGGCCGACCGTTTTATCCAGATGCGGCGCGAGCGAGCGGCCATGCAAGCGCAGTTGCTTGTCACGCAAAAAACCTTGATTGATACCCTTCGCCACAATGAGCAGCGCTTGGAAGAGCATGTGGCCGAGCGCACCGTGGCCCTGGAAGCGGCCAACCGCCGGCTTGAGGCCTTGAGCCGCACCGATGGCCTCACCGGCATCGCCAACCGGCGCCGATTCGACGAGGTGCTGGCCAGCGAATGGGCACGCTCGCAGCGCAGCGGCGAACCGCTGGCGCTGGCCATGATCGACATCGACTGGTTCAAGGCCTACAACGACCACTACGGACATCTGGCCGGCGACGACTGCCTGCGCAGCGTTGCGGGCGTGCTGGTGCATTGCGCGGCACGCAGCACCGATCTGGTGGCGCGCTATGGCGGCGAGGAATTCGCCATCATTTCACCGCATACCTCGGCGGTGCAGATGCAGGCCTTGGTGCTGGCGCTTCAGCAATCCCTGGCGGCTCTGGCGCTGCCGCACCCCACCACACCGAGCAGCTGCGTCACGCTCTGTGCGGGTGTCGCTGCGCACATTGCCCAGCCAGGTGAAGCGCCCGAAACCCTGGTGGCAGCGGCCGATCAGGCGCTCTACCAGGCCAAGGTCACAGGGCGCAATGGGGTGGTGCTTGCTTGAGAAAAAAGCTTAGCTTCTAGCGACAGCCGTTCTGTAGCAGGCGCCAATTGCTCTTATTTTAATAGCATAAAACCATTGCACTTGCTGCGGGGATAGCGCGAACCTGGCCTGTGGCGGTATGGCTCTGCCATCATGCGCACCTTGCCGTCGGCATTTGGTCCCTGCCCTTCATGCGCTCAGTTCTGTATCGGTCCTGGTGTTTGCCGCTTCGCTTCCTCGTGACAGCGTGGTGTCTGGTCGCGGCCGCGTGGGCAAATGCTGCTCCCGGCCCTGTGCTGGATGCGGCTGCGACAGGCGCATCGCCCACCCCTCTAACCGCCTGGTTCGAGTTGCTCGAAGATCCCAAGGGCACGCTGACCTTGGAGCAAGTCCGCTCGCCCGAATACCGTACCCGGTTCGTCCCCAGCAGCGACAGCGGCGAAGCGCTGAACTTTGGCATCACCCCCTCCACCTGGTGGCTGCGTCTGCGTCTGGCCAACGGGAGCAGCGCTAGCGTTGAGCGCCTGCTGGAAGTCGCGTACGCGCGCCTGTCCCACCTGAACTTCTACGCGCCGGGCGCTGGCGGCCACTTTCACACCATTGAAACCGGCACCACCGCACCGTTTGAGAGCCGTGGCTACCTGAACCGCAATTTCGTCTTCCCCGTCATCCTGCCTCCCCAGGCCGAACAAACCCTGTACCTGCGGGTGGCCTCGACTACGGCATTCATCGTGCCGGCCCGGCTATGGGAGCCCTCTGCCTTTCACGCTTACGAGCGCAGCGACTACACGGTGCAAGCGTGGTACTTCGGCATGGCGGCTGCCATGGTGCTGTTCAATCTGCTCTTGTTCGTGCGCCTCAAAGACTGGCTGTACCTGCAGTACGTGGGGTTCGCGCTCTCAATGGCCTTTGCCCTGGCGGCGCAAAACGGCCTGATAAAAGAAGCCTTCCGGCTCGAATCCGCCCTGTGGTCCGATGTGTGCACCAGCTTTGGCTATTCGTTTGCACTGGCCAGCGGCATGCTGTTCCTGCGTCGCATGGTGGAGACACGGCGCCTGCTGCCTCGCTTAGATCCATGGTTGCAGGGTTTCATCGCATTTTTCCTTTTCAGTCCCCTGCTGTTTCTGGTGACGGGTCAGGACCTGATCAAGGCCGCCGCCCTGACCTATCTGCTGGCCATGGTCACCCTGATGGCCGTCGCGGTCTACACCGCCTGGCGGCGCCAACGCAGCGCGTATTTCTTTTTGGCAGCGTTCGCACTGCTGGGCCTGGGCGCGGTTACCAATGCGCTGCGCGCCATGGGGCAGGTGCCCAGCAACGTTTTTTCCGCCAATGCCATGCAGTTCGGCTCGGCACTGGAGATGATCCTGCTGGCGCTGGCGCTGGCCGACCGCTTCAACCAGATGCGCCGCGAGAAAGCCATCATGCAGGCGCAGCTGCTTGCCACGCAAAAGGCCTTGATCGACACGCTAAAGGACAACGAGCTACACCTGGAAGCGCGCGTCACCGAACGCACTGCGGCTCTGGAGACGGCCAACCACCGGCTCGAAGCCCTGAGCCGCACCGATGGCCTGACGGGCATCGCCAACCGGCGCCGTTTTGACGAGGCACTGGCCAGCGAATGGGCGCGCTCGCAGCGCAGCGGCAAGCCGCTGGCGCTGGCCATGATCGATATCGACTGGTTCAAGGCCTACAACGACCACTATGGCCACCTGGCGGGCGACGATTGCCTGCGCAGCGTGGCGGGCGTGCTGGTGCATTGCGCGGCACGCAGCACCGACCTGGTGGCGCGCTACGGCGGGGAGGAGTTTGCCATCGTCTCCCCTGGCGCCACGGCGGCGCAGATGCAGGCATTGGCACTGGAAATCCAGCAGGCCCTGGCGGCCCTGGCGCTGCCGCACCCCACCACGCCGAGCGGCTGCGTCACACTGTGCGCCGGCGTGGCCGCCGTCGTGGCGTCATCCGAGAAAACACCCGACAGCCTGGTGGCCGCGGCCGACCAGGCGCTGTACCAGGCCAAGGCGACGGGGCGCAACCGGGTCGTGCTTGCGCAGCAAGAATTTTGATAAAAAAGTGCCTCTAGCGCTTATCCAGAAAGCGCTCTTAGCTCTTGAATCAATAGCATTTCACACATCCCGAGCCAGCCGCAGCCCGCTGAACTGCCAGCGGGCGGTGGTGGGAAAGAAGTTGCGGTAAGAGAGCCGCGCATGCCCCGGCGGCGTGGCGCACGAACTTCCGCGCAGCACGTACTGGTTGACCATGAACTTGCCGTTGTATTCGCCCACTGCCCCTTCGGCAGCGCGAAAGCCTGGGTACGCCGCGTAGCTCGACTGCGTCCACTGCCAGACTTCGCCAAACAGCTCGCGCAGGCCGTTGCCGGCTGCCGCTTGTGGTTCGATTCGAAAGCGAGGCGCGCCCGCATGGGCCAGCAAGGCAGGCGCCAGATGCGCGACAGGCGCGGCGGCCGCTTCCCACTCGGCCTCCGTGGGCAGGCGGGCGCCGGCCCAGCGCGCATAGGCATCGGCTTCAAAGTACGACAGATGCGCCACCGGGGCGTGTGGCGTGAGCGGCTGCTCGCCGTGCAGGCCAAACCGGTTCCAGCCGCCATCCTCGGCCGCCCGCCAGTACAAGGGGTGCGCGATGTGCTGCGCCGCCAGCCAGTCCCAGCCCTCGGCAAGCCAGAGCTCGGGCCTCGCGTACCCACCATCGGCGATGAAGGCCGCAAACTCGCCTTGGTTCACCAGCCGCTCGCCCAGCGCGTAGGGCGCCAGGTAGGTGGTGTGGCGCGGCCGTTCGTTGTCAAAGGAAAAACCGGGGCCGGTAGGGCCCACCTCCACCAGGCCGCCAGCGCATTCCACCCAGTCGAGCGCGGGCGCAACCGTCGGTGCATCGGCCTGCGGGCGTGCATCGCGGTAGGCCGGGGCCATGGGATTGCAGGAGAGCAGGTGCAGCACATCCGTCAGCAGCAATTCCTGGTGCTGCTGCTCGTGCTGCAGGCCCAACTCCACCAAGGTCTGTAGCGCTGCGTTGTTCCCTTGCTGCGCCAGCAAAGCCTGCATGCGCTCGTCCACGTTGGCACGGTAGGCGAGCACCTCGACGAGTGCTGGCCGGGTCAGCAGGCCGCGCTGCGGCCGCGGGTGCCTGGCGCCCACGCCGTTGTAGTAGGAGTTGAACAGCACCCGAAACGCCGGGTGGAAGGGGTGAAAACCCGCCTCGTTCGGCTCCAGCACAAAGGTTTCAAAAAACCAGGTGGTGTGCGCCAGGTGCCATTTGACCGGGCTGGCGTCGGGCATGGACTGGGCGCAGCAGTCTTCGGCCGACAGCGGCTCGGCCAAGGCCAGGCTGTGGCGGCGCACCGCCGCAAAACGGGAGAGCAGATTGTTCATTTGCGCTTCGCTTTCAGGGCTGGGCGTGCACCACGGCAAACCACCCGCGCGCATCCTGCCAGGCGCGTGCGCGGGCAAAGCCGGCCTGCGCCAGCAGGTCGCAGAAGCGGTCCAGCGGGTATTTGTAGCTGTTTTCGGTATGGATGCGCTCCCCTGCAGTAAAGGTTCGCCCGCCACCCTGCCAGCGCACGTCGACCGGCGCACAGGCTTCCAGGTGCATCTCGATGCGCGACTCCTCGGGGTTGAAGAAGGCGCGGTGGCGCCAGTCATCGGGCTCGAAATCGCTGCCGATCAGGCGATTGAGATGCGCCAGCACATTGCGGTTGAACTGCGCCGTCACGCCTTGCGCGTCGTCGTAGGCGGCTTCGAGCACCGCCACGTCCTTGGGCAGGTCGATGCCGATGAGCAGGCCGCCATCGTCCCGCGCCAGGGCGCGCATCTGCCGCAGCAAGCCCAAGGCACCCGGCGGATCAAAATTGCCAATCGACGAGCCCGGATAGAACACCAGGCGCGGCGCAGCCGGCAAATCGTCTGGCAGATGGATGCCGCGTGTGATGTCGCCGCCCAACGCACGCGCGTCCATCGCCGGAAAGCGCGCCCCCAGCCGCTGCACTGCTTCGCTAAGGTAATCGGCCGAAATATCGACACCCACAAAACAGCGCGGCGCAAGCAGCCCGCAGAGCACCGCCGCCTTCGCGCAACTGCCGGCGCCGGGCTCGATCAGGGTGCAGCCGCTGCCGACGGCGCGGGCAATCTCTGGGCCAGAGTGCTCAAGAATGGCGTGCTCGGTGCGCGTCGGGTAGTACTCGGGCAACTGCGTGATGGCCTCAAACAGCTTGGAGCCGCGCTCGTCATAAAAGTACTTCGGCGAAATACGGGCCGGCGTGCGGGAAAGGCCTTCAATAATTTCGGCATGGCGGGGCTCTTGCATGTCTGGACAGCGCTTTCTCGTCAGGTTGGCCGGTCCATTGTGACGGCGCGCCGTGGCCTGCGGTGTAAGCCGTCGCCCCGGCAGGCTCAGCCGCAGGGCGAAGGCCGAAGCTTCGCCTGTCGCGGCACCCGGCTTCAGGCGGCCGTTTTGCGCAGCCGCTGGATCAGCGTCACCACCGCCAGCACCGCCGCACCCGCAAGCACACCCACGCCGGCGTTGAGCAGTTGTTCGGCCAGCGTATCCCAAACATGGCCCAGCGCCCCGATGGCGGCGCGCGCAGCCAGAGCGTCGATGGCCTCGGCGACGGCGTGCACGCCATGCACCAGAATGCCGCCCCCCACCAGAAACATGGCGGCCGTGCCCACCACCGACAAGGACTTCATCAGCCAGGGCGCGGCTCGCACGATGGCATCGCCCAGGCTGCGGGCTGCGCTGCTGGATTTGCGGCTGAGCCACAGCCCCAGGTCATCGAGTTTGACGATGCCCGCCACCAGGCCATAGACGCCCACCGTCATCACCAGCGCAATGGCAGAGAGCACGGCCAGGCGCTGGCCAAACGGCGCCGTCGCCACGGTGCCCAGGGCAATGGTGACGATTTCAGCGGAGAGGATGAAGTCGGTGCGTACCGCGCCTTTGACCTTTTCTTTCTCGTACGCCACCAGATCCATCTGGGGATCGGCGTTGGCGCGGACGTGGCCTTCGTGCTCCACCTCGTCCTGCTGGCGGCTGTGCAGCAGGCGGTGGGCAATTTTCTCGAAGCCTTCGTAGCAAAGAAAGGCGCCGCCCACCATGAGCAGCGGCGTCACGGCCCAGGGCGCAAACGCGCTGATGGCCAGCGCCAGCGGCACCAGGATCAGCTTGTTGAGGAACGAGCCCTTGGCCACGGCCCAGACCACGGGAATCTCGCGCTCGGCGCGCACGCCGCTGACCTGCTGGGCGTTCAGCGCCAGGTCGTCGCCCAGGACGCCGGCCGTCTTTTGCGCCGCCACCTTGGTCATCACCCCAACGTCGTCGGCAATCACCGCGCTCTTCTTGGCGGCCACCTTGGTCATCAGCGCCACGTCGTCGAGGATGGTGGCGATGTCGTCAAGCAGTGTCAGCAAACTGGCTCCGGCCATGGGAATCCTTGTGGGTCAGGGAAAGGTCAGAGATTTTGATAAAAATAAGCCTCTAGGGATGCTCTGCTTAAAGCGACTTTGAGTGTGCTGATGGCTCCCAGTGGAGCCAATTCACAGATTCGGTGCGCTAAGCAGCGGCCTTTCGGCCCGTACGGCTGGTTTCTTGGCCATTTGGCCGTTTGC
>Ga0208401_100210_pt1 | contig 31506 bp, 40 predicted proteins | sample LakWasM112_LOW13_2_FD_183928 | JGI IMG/M metagenome (GOLD analysis project Ga0208401, IMG submission 183928) | Freshwater sediment methanotrophic microbial communities from Lake Washington under simulated oxygen tension - Sediment Metagenome... | ecosystem: Environmental > Aquatic > Freshwater >...
CACTGGCAATCTGAACGTATTGAGCAAACACGCCATTAAGACTGAAGCATAGCACTGGCTGTAAAAGAGGGGCTTTTGACGGGGTTTTGCCTCACGGCCAAGGGGTAGGGAACCCCTTAAAGAGTGCGGGGGCTAATGGCTTAATTTCGCCCCCGCGAAATTGACGCTAATTATGTTTTGCTGAAGCGTAGAAATTTAAATCGCAGATTAAAGGGTGTTTGTTATAAAAAGCAGAATACTGTTTTGACGTGTTTTGCTTTACCTCAAAAGCTGCTTGGAATTTTGCCTTTATTTCATCGGCGGCTTCTTTTCCAACTGCATTAACAAGATTTTCATGGCCTGTAATAACCTGACCATCAATATTATGCAGCTCATTCATTTTGTCGTAGGCTTCTAAATCCAAACGATGTAACAATCGGCACTCTTCTAACAATGATTTCACCTCTTCAGGCGTATAAACAATATTAATGACATTTGTACGCGCTATTTGTCGCGTCCAACCTTCCATGTTTTTTAATGATTCAGAAATTAAGCCTATTGTTTTTAAAAACTCTTTGTTTTCCTGCATTGATTGACCTTTCTAGTTGTTGATTTTTTAAATTACTTTTTGCTTGTGATTGTCGTACTTGTTACTTTATTAAATGCTTCTTCCGCAGCAAAAAAATGTTTACGCGATATATACGCAGAATTGTTTACAACCATAACAACGGCCTGAACTTCAGGGGTATTGTTAAATGATGATTGTTCTAGCATTTTAATGAACTCTTTTTCTCCCTTACTGGCGGGCGCAATACCCATAAACCAAGCACCAATATAAAGCAGGATAATCAAGAATGTGAAGCCCGCTAAAACTGTGATGCGATTAGCCAAGGTTGATTCTGATTTAGTAAATTTCATTGAGCTAACCATACCTAACTAATGAACAACAAAATCTAGCGATTTACCCATTGCGGTAAAGGCTGCGCTGATAGTGTCAATTTTAGTAGGGTGCTTAATGTTCATTAGGCGGGTCACTACTTGCGGTTTAACATGCAGCCGTTTAGCTAGGTCGGCTGGGCGCAAACGCTGTGATAGCATTTCGTTTAATAGTAAGACTTTCGCCCATAATGAAGGGCTTAACTCAACGAATTCTTGGCCTTTTTTTAGCTTGCTTGGCAATGGCACTTTTCGCTCGGCTTCAAAGTAAAAGTCTAGTGAAGATTCTAAAACATCCTTTGCCATTTCCAAGGCTTCAGCGTGAGTGTTACCCTGTGTTATTGCTTCGGGAATATCCACGAATTTAACAAAAAGAAACTTACCATCAGGCTCAATAGTGATTGGATAACGCATTTTCTTTACTCCTCATTTAAACCAAGTTGTTTAATAATCTCTTTACGCAAGCCTTCGCCAATTTCTGCCGCATGTCTTGGCAAATGCGAAACATTTGTGCGGTAATAAAGTTTGGTGTGTTTTTTACCCTCTTTGAAGGTAACGCCTTGCTTTTTCAACCATCTAGCGAACTCGCTTAACTTCATAACGTGCTTCCTTGCTTTGTTGATACAGTCGGGGTCTATCCAACTGATAAGACAGTATAAACAAAAATGTTTATACTGTCAATGAAATAATAAACAAAAAAGTTTATTATTTGCCGTGATAACGCGCCAATTTCTGATTGATTTCAGCCGCTACGCCTTTCCATGCCTCACACGTAATAATGCCGTTGTCCATCATTGCGAGTTTTTCGCTTGGGGTGTCCATCACGATTTTTGAAAACTTAACTAAAGCATCCATCACAAAAGCTTGAGCTAACGCGCCATAGTTTGAATATTCCATTATGTCGGTCACTACATCAACATTTGTTTGTCGCTCGTCACTGGCGTTAAAAACGCGCTCGGCTGGCTTTTCTTCGTCACCATTCCTGCGGCTTGGAAAAACAATATCAACCTGATTGATTTGAACGTCGCCCACGTAGTCGGTAGGATTCCAAGTTAAATCTAAATCGTTTTCGGCTTTATCACGCGCTTGGTCTTTTGCTTCTTCCGCATTACGTGCTTTTACACGGATTGTGATTTCTTCGGCGGTGTCACGGCTCAATGCAACATCGTAAAAATTAAGTTTTGCTTTAGGTTTGTTCATGTTTGTAAATAGCCCCTTGTTAAATTTGATACGCTCTTCTAAAGTGTCAATGAATAAATCAATATTAGTGGCATTAAACCCACGCATATCAACATCACATAACAACTTGCCATTGATAAAAACTTCTAAATATCTAAATCCAAACACTTCAAGTTTTGCGGTTAAATCATCCTTAACACCATCCACCCAGCCCCGCGCTGTTAATGCTTGATTGATTAGCTCTATACGCTCTGCGCCTGTGCTTTCTGCGTACCAATCTTGCCCTGTGAATATTGCTTGTTTAGATGTTTGAGCCTGACTTTGATTTTGCTCTTGAGTTTGAATTTTGTTTGTCATTTCGCATTACTCCTGTCGTTGTTTGAACATTGCCCGTTTGAGTGTCTTTCGCCTGATTGCACGTAATTCAATCGAGCGCATAAGGCAGATCGCAATAGATAAAACGGAAGCCGCACGCGGATTGACCAAGACCAGTTTTGTTGGTCCTGGTCAAACGAACGGGTGAGTATTTAAGCGAAGCGGGCTATTGAGTTCTGACGCGGTTGATTTAATTTTTAGTGCGGCGAAAACACCAAACTGGCAATGTTCATCGAGAGGTGGCGAAATGATTAACGCGCTTTAAAATTCAAACTCAAGAGCTGGTTTTAACGCTTTTTGACGGGGTTTTGCCTCACGGCCAAGGGGTAGGTGACCCCTTAAAGAGTGCTCCCGTTAATTTCGCCTACGCGAAACTAACGGGATATTGAATTTTTTTGTTAAGCCCACAATTTCTTAGCTGTTTCAAGTTTTGCTTTTAGTTCTTTCACTGCTTTTGTGGCGTAAGGCAGTGAGAAAGAATGCAAGCGCGGCACTGTTCCGTTTTTTAATCCAGCTTGCAGGGCTTCGGCCTTTTCTAGCTCGTATGTGAAAAATTCTATTGATTCAGGCATTGATAAATCAATATCATTTTTGCGGCTTTCCCAATATTCGGCTTTGTACTCATGTTGTTGTGATAGCGCCTCGGCAGCTACGGCATTACTCATGCGGTTATGGTTTCGCTCGATTAAAGCGCGGTGTCTTTTTTCACTATGATGGCCGACTTTAATAGGTTCGCCCAATGACAGAAAATCATGCCCTTCATTTGCTCTATTGCTCCATGCTTCACTTGAAGCTTTCGCAGCTTGCGCCCATGCGTTATATTTTTCGGCTTTGCGTTCTGCATACGTTTGGCGGTTCAAACCATCACACCGCGTTATTGAATAAAAATACCCATTCGCATTTTTAACGACTAAGTTATGCACTTCGCAATCGGTTTCATTTCCATACTTATTAGCCACTTGGATAATATCGCCCTTTTGATGCTCTTCTGAAGACTTAGCCAGCCACACGTTAGGGCAATATTTCACATAAGTTATTTGTTTTGTTTCCATGATTTTTCCTGACATTAAAATTAAAATTGATGTGACTTAAATTAAGCGTAAGAAGACCAATAATCAGGTTTAAACGCCTTAATACCGCCCGCCATAATGTAATCTTTACGACGTGCTGAACTGTAGCTTGTTAGCGTTACACGCTCCCCATCAGTCACTTTTTTAGTGACTACTTCACCAATAAAGTTATTAAGCAAAGGCACACACTGACCACAATCACCACGTTCATGTGTTACTTGTTTGCCGATTTGTTGCAGTTGCACACTGGCCTTACCGACTAATTCAATGACTTGGTAATAATCAATATTTGTTTGCTCCCAGCCCCATGAACTCACTAAAACATCACCCACGGTTAAAGCTCTTACTTTTGCCTTACGCTCGGCTTTATAAGCGGCTTTCTCTGCTGCGGCTTTCTCAACACCACTCACAAATTTTTCAACGTGTGCTTTTGTGCTTTCCACTGTTTTAAAACGATAATGAAATGACGCTTTAATCGCTTTGCCCTTAAAACCCATTGCCACCAAACCATCAGCACTAACATAAACCTCAAGCCCTAACGCCTCATTTGAATAATTACAAACATAATCATTCGGTTTACGTCTTTTTTCGCTCAACACATTTGCTTTTTGGTGAGCCGTGGGAGTGCGAAGGAAAGTCGCGGTTTGGTTGTTGTTAGTTTGTTGGATTGTGGTAGTCATTTTTAAGCCTTTCGTTTGGTTGTGTTGTTGCTATTTGCTCTTTGGAGCCGCCGTAGCGCATTGAAACAAGGGCGTTAAATGGCTTTGCAAGTGGCGCAACTGAAAACGCAGTCGCTTGGGGCTTTATCCAAGTGAACCGTTTGATAGGGCGGCGAAGCGTACCACTTGTGAAGGCATTAGCACTTGTTATGCGTTGCGTTTTTAGGCGGCTTCAAAGCAAATAGTGACGTGGTTTACACAGCTAAACGAAAAGCGACTACCTCAATCCGTGCTTAACAAACTAACCGCGTTTGACTTTGTATTTGACGTTGCCTTTGACTGTGTTTTTGATTTTGCTTTCAGGTCTTACGAGGGTGATCTGTTTTCGCGTAGGCGAAATAAAGTCATCCGAGGTGCAGTGACTTCACCCATGACCTTTGACGGGATACGGAGTAATTGCCAGCTTGCAGCCGGCAATTATGGCTACCGCCACGGCTCCTTCCGTCAAAAACCTGCAAAGCAGGTTCAAGGGTCAACATGGGTGAGAATAAAGCCCGTGACTAATCAAAACCCTGCTTGGTCTATAGAGGGTTGATTTTGATGTTTAACGGGATTCAGATATAGGGCGCTTTGCGCCTCAAAATAGGGGGTTAGCCTTTATCCACATGAATAGAGCCTCTAACTCAAATGATTGTGGGTAAGGGCTGGGTTTTCGGTAAGTGGTAGCCTGAAACATGGTTAAAAACCAGTGACGAAGTTACCAAGCGAATAGCGCGTGTGTAAGGGTATCCCGTTTTTCGCCTCCGCGAAAATACCCCGTAATGTTCTGCGATTCTAGGTCTTTAAAAAAATACATTGACACCACAAAATACTTATTTATAAACATGCAAAATATGATATATTGTTGCTTCGGATTGCTATACTCTGACAACTAAAGGAAAAGCGAAAATGAAAAAGAAAATCCAAATAACCGCCCTAATGACGGGCTTACTAGCAACTAATGTAGTTCTAGCTGCTGAAGATATTTTAACGGGGAAAGTAAAATTAGCATGTGAGGCTATTTTATGCCTATCAACTGGTTCACCTCCTAACGAATGCTCACCATCACTAAGCGAATATTTTAGTATTGATTTTGATGATTTTAGCGACACTATAAAAGGCCGTTTAGACTTTCTAAGCCTTTGCCCTGTATCCTCACAAACACCACAAATGAAATCATTGGTTAATGCTATAGCTAACGGAGCTGGCCGATGTGACGCTGCATCACTAAACGCAACTTTAGTAACCTACACATACACAGGCGGCATGGGCGGTATGGGCGAAGGTTGTATTAGTAGCACTAAACCTGCTTATTGCTCTGCATGGGAAGGCCACGAATACTCAACAGAGCTAAAAGGCGGGGCGCACTATGTAATAGACCCTCCAAAAACATCATACTGGCCTTTTGGTGGTTCCACAGGCATGGGTGGTATGTTCGGCACTACAACTACCACTAAATCATGCGGCCATTGGGTAGATTAAGCTAGTCATGGATTTTTTCGCTTTAGCCCAACAATGTGCACCTGACGTACACCCTCACACGATGGCAGCAATAATGCGTGTGGAATCAAGTTACAACCCATACGCCATAGGCGTAGTGGGGGGGAAGTTAGAAAGACAGCCACAAAATAAAGATGAAGCGGTAGCGACAGCCAAAGCCTTAGAAAAGGCAGGTTTTAACTTTTCAATGGGCGCAGGGCAAGTAAACCGCTACAACTTGGCAAAGTACGGGTTAGATTATGAAACAGTCTTTGAACCATGCGGCAATTTTCATGCAAGCTCGCTCATTCTGAAAGATTGTTATGAGCGGGCTAAATCAAAATACGCAACGCCTCAAGAAGCATTACAGGCTTCGTTTAGTTGTTATTACAGTGGCAATTTTCGCACAGGGTTTACCCAAGATTTTAAGGGTCAACCTAGCTATGTGCAAAAGGTGCTTAATAGCGCGGGCGCACTACAAAATAGAAGCCCCAGCCTAGCTATTCCAGTAATAAGAACGACAAAGCAGACAGTTAAACAAAAGCAAATTAAAAAAGACGAAGCGGTGAAACTGAAGGCAGAAAGTTTAGAAAACGAAACTGACGACGCAACCAACGCTTACGAAAATAACAATACTAAAAAGGTCATGGTGTACGAATGAAACTAATGATTATTGAATCACCTAACAAGATTAAAAAGCTGCAAGCTATCCTAGGCGACGGCTGGGAAATTATGGCAAGTTATGGTCATATACGTGATTTGCCACGCTCTGAAATGGGTGTAGAAAAGCCTGATTTTATACCGCAATACGAATTCACACCGAAGGTGCCGAACCCTAAGAAAAAAGGTGAATTTTTCGACGGTAGCGAAGTGCGCGTAAAGCGCATGAAAGCGAAGGTTAAAGAAGCTGACGAAGTGTATTTAGCGACTGACCCCGATAGGGAAGGTGAAAGCATAAGTTGGCATTTGCTTGAATCCTTAGAGCTGGACGACTATAAGCGAGTTGAATTTAACGAGATTACAGAAAGCGCAGTGAAAGAGGCTTTACGCAATGTACGTGAAATTGATTACAAGCTGGTTGCATCACAGGAAGCGAGGCGCGTATTAGATAGGTTTGTGGGTTACACAGTAAGCCCAGTATTGTGCCAACAAAGCGGCGCGAAGCTATCAGCAGGACGGGTGCAAAGCCCAGCCCTGCGCTTGGTCAAAGAACGCGAAGACGCAATTAGGGCGTTTAAGATGACTAAGCATTACGGCGCATTGCTCACTTTCGCGGACGCGAAAACAGGTGATACATGGACGGCTGAATGGGATATATCAAAGTTAGTGAGTGAAGATAATCCGTATTTTATGGATTTTGAACACGCCCAGCTCGTGGCACAAACAAAGGATGTATCAGTATTATCATTCAATGAGAGTGAGGCCAGCCGAAACCCTCCCGCACCATTTACCACATCATCAATGCAACAAGCGGCCAGTGTGACATTAGGGCTTAACCCTAGTGCTGCAATGGACGCGGCGCAAAATCTATTTGCTCAAGGTCACATTACTTATCATAGAACGGATAACCCGAACGTATCGGCAGATTCTATGGCCGATATTCAAGCCGTGGCTGAAGTTATGGGCTTGGATATGGTAAGTAAACAGCGCATGTTTAAAGCGCCTGAAGGCGCACAAGCTGGACACCCAGCGATTACACCTACACATTGGGAAGTTGAAGAGGCGGGCGAGAACGACGAGCAACGCGCCCTATACAGGCTAATACGCCAACGGGCAATTGCTTGTCAATTGGCCGCAGCACGTTACGCAGTACGTGAAACAGTATTACAAGCGTCAACAAGTGTGGGTGGTAGTGTGCCTGAATTCAAAGCCAAAGGCCGTACTTTGATTTATAGCGGTTGGTTGAAGTTGATAGATAAAGACCAAACGGAAGAGGAAGACGAAAGCGACGCTGAATCTTCTAACCCTATCCCGCTGCTTGCTATAGGCGATGGCATTGAATCAAGCAAGGGCAACGTGCTTGAGAAAAAGACTAAAGCTCCGCCACGTTACACCGAGGCCAGCTTAGTGAAAGCACTTGAAGACCACGGCATAGGCCGCCCAGCGACTTATGCAGCGATTATGAATAACATCACAAGCCGTGGTTATGTTGAATTCAAGGGTAAATACCTGATTCCTACAGAAACAGGCGAATATATAATTAACGCATTAGTTAATAGGTTTAATTTCATTGATTTAGGTTACACCCGTGAAATTGAAAAGGAATTAGATTTGATCGCTCAAGGCAAAGCTAATTACAAAACGACTATTTCTAATGTTTACGATAAGTTAATGGACGAAATAGCAACACTGCAAAGCACTGAAACAAAGAAGTTAGTAGAAACACCTAGTTTTCCCTGTCCTGACTGCGGCAAGCCACTACGCCGCATTAAGGGGCAAAGCGGCTTTTTTTGGGGTTGTACGGGTTACCCAGAATGCTCTACCTCACTGCCAGATGAAAACGGCAAGGTAGGGCAAAAGAAAGTCGTATCCGATTTTGCTTGTAAAGAATGTGGCAAGCCTCTAGTACACCGCTTTAAGAAAGGCAAAGGTGGTTATGACTTTTGGGGGTGTACTGGCTTTAAAGAAGGTTGCAAAGCTTCTTATGAAAATAAGAAAGGTGAGCCTGTATTTAAGCAAGCAAAATCATAACTAAAGTAGTGGCAAAATATAGCATTTTGTATTGACAAAATAAACCATATTGTAGTATTATGGTTTAGCTTTCGAGATAGTGCGAAATGTTATGAAATCGGAGATACCCGCATGTGCAATATTGAAGAAGCTGATTTAACGGACTTCATTAAAAACAACGCAGTAAAAGAACTTAATATTATTTTCACCGATACCGCAAAGTATCGAATAACAGTTAGCTTAAATTGGAAGGAAGGTTTATGGAACCTAGTTACCGCTAGAGGCAAAACCCGCGAATGGGCAAGCTTGGATAGGCTTTGTAAACATATCCGTGAAAAATACGATGGGTCATTACCTCCCATAACCTTAAAACTTACTGAACATCAACAACCACACAAGGAAAAAAAGAAATGAAACTTAACAACATTAAAACGCTTAAAAAAATTGCTGCCGTTGCCGTTATTGGCGCGATTGCTATTGCTCCTGAAGTCGCTATGGCTGCACCTTGGGATACGATGGGCGATAACGTACTAGCAATTTTCACAGGCGGTTTAACCCGTACTATCGCAATTATCGCAATTATCGCAAGTGGTATTGCAGCTTTGGCTGGCAAGCTCTCTTGGGATTGGGCTATCAAAATTGTAGTTGGTATTGTCCTGATTTTCGGCGGCACTGCTATTGTTGATTACCTTATTGCTGCGACGGCTTAATCATGAGTGGCGAGCAAGACGACGTTTATTTAGATACGCTGTTTGTCGGCTTAACTCGCCCCGCTACGATTTTGGGTATTTCTTACACGGCATTTGTTATTGAATTTGTGACGGTAACAATAGTATTTTTAGCAGTAGGTAACCCCCTTTACCTTCTGCTAATTTTGCCCGTTCACTCCATGATGTATTTAATCAGCGCAAACAATCCAAATGTTTTTAGTGCGTTGATGTTATGGGTTAAAACAAATGGCCGTTGTAGGAACCAAGCGTTTTGGGGTTCAGTTAGTTTTTCACCAAAGCCACTGAAAAAGTGGAAAGATTAATTTTCGCCTCCGCGAAATTAAAGAATGCAAAGGGTCAATGAATGAGCGCAGCACACAGTTATTTCAATTTGCTTGAAAATGAGGCAACCGTCGCAGACGATATACCTTACTCAAGCCACGTCACCAAAAATGCGGTGAAACTGCATAATGGCGATTATATCCAAGTCATTAAAGTACAAGGTGCTGCCCATGAAAGTGCCGACGTACAAGATATTAATAGCTGGCATGACCAGCTAAACGGTTTTATGCGTAACCTCGCTTCACCTAACATGGCCTTATGGTCGCATGTCGTTAGACGCACATATAACGAATTCCCTGAAGGCGAATTTCAAACGGATTTTTGCCGTGAATTAAACGACAAATACCGTGACCACATGGGCGCAGAAAAAATGCTAGTTAATGAGCTTTATCTGACTATCGTTTATCGCCCCCAGCCTGTAAAAGCATTAAAGATTTTTGAAATGTTCAGCCGCAATAATGACGGCCAAGCACAACAAAAACAACTTGAAGAGTTGGAAGTGTTGAGCGACGCAACTACAGCCGCTATGACGGCTTTAGACCGCTACGAGCCTGAATTACTCGGCTGCTATGAACATAAAGGCAACCATTTTTCAGAAGTGTTGGAGTTCTTAGGCTTTTTGGTTAATGGTGAATGGCGCCGTATGCCATTGCCACGAAACCCAATTAACCAAGTGTTAGCTACTTCTAGGCCGTTCTTTGGCAAGGGTGGCTTAATGTCACTTAAAGCTCCAACAAATACGCAATATGCGGGCATTGTGACGATTCAGGAATACCCATCTGTTACATGCCCAGGAATTCTAAACGAATTACTAAGTATGCCTTTTGAATTTGTCCTAGCACAGTCTTTTACATTCCTTTCTAAGCCTGTTGCTATTGGCCGTATGACACGTCAACAAGCGCGTATGAACAATGCGGGCGACGTTGCTATCAGCCAAATTGACGATATTGACGATGCACTAGACGATTTGACCTCTAATCGTTTTGTAATGGGTACGCATAGCTTGGTGTTAATCATTCGTGCGCTTGACCAAAAATCATTAAACGACAATATCAATAATGCTGGTATTTCGCTCTCTGACGCTGGTATGAAATGGTCACGCGAAGACGTGGGCATGGCTGGGGCTTTTTGGTCACAGTTACCCGCTAACTTTGCATACCGTGTAAACGTGGGCGATATTACAAGCCGTAATTTCGCGGGCTTTTCCAGTTTACATAACTACCCCATTGGCCGCATTCGTGGCAACCAGTGGGGTGACGCAGTAACGATGTTCAAGACCACGAGCGGCGCACCGTATTACTTCAATTACCATAAAGGTGAAGATGGCGCGGACGCAAAGAAAACGGCTAAGTTAGACCCTAACCACAAAGACCTTGCTAACACTATCGTTATCGGTAAATCAGGCACGGGTAAAACTGTGCTTGAAATGTTCTTGCTTGCTCAAACACAAAAGTTTTATCAGCCTGAAAAGAACAAAGAATTATCGTGTGTTCTATTCGATAAGGATTTGGGCGCAAGCGTTGGTGTTCGTGCAATGGGCGGGCGTTATTATCCGCTTAAAAATGGCGTGGCTTCAGGATTTAACCCGTTTCAATTAGAGCCTACACCTAATAATTTGACGTTTCTTGAAACCTTAATCAAGCAACTGGTTAAGCATGAAGGGTTACCATTAACCCCAAGACAAGAACGTGAAATTAGCGAAGCTATCAAGGGTGTTATGGGTGCAGCAAAGCCTAAACGTCGCATTGGTGCGTTATTAGAGTTCTTAGACCCAACAGACGATGAAGGCTTGCATATTCGCCTTTCTCGTTGGTGTCGTGGTGGCGCATTGGGCTGGCTGTTTGATAATACTGAAGACACTTTAGTATTGGATAACTGCACAATGGTTGGCTTTGACGTTACCGAATTTTTGGATAACGACGAAACCCGCACACCCACAATCATGTATCTATTCCACAGAATTGAAAGCTTGATTGATGGTCGCCGCATTCCGATTTTCATGGATGAATTTTGGAAGCTGCTCGATGACCCAGCCTTTGAAGATTTAGCAGAAAATAAGTTAGTGACGATTCGTAAACAAGACGGTTTCTTAGTCATGTTTACGCAGTCACCAAAACAAGTGCTGAAGTCTGATATTGCATTTGCGATTATCGGACAAACAGCCACTAAGATTTTCTTACCTAATCCTGAAGCTGATTATGAGGATTATGTGGAAGGTTTCAAACTCACACAAAGAGAGTATGAAATCGTTAAAGAATTGGGCGAGAAATCACGCCAATTCTTGATTAAGCAGGGGCAAAATTCCGTCGTAGCTGAACTTAATTTACGTGGATTTGATGACGAATTAGCGGTTCTTTCAGGGAACACTGCCACATCGTTGTTAGCTGAAAAACTCGTCGCTGAACTTGGCGACGATCCTGCGGTTTGGTTGCCAGAATTTCACCGCATCCGTAAAGGACAGCATTAATTAAAGTGAATTATCACGTACTATTCAAAGGAAAAAAAATGAAAACACAAAAAAAAATCGTAGCTGCAATCGCTCTTTGCTTCAGCCTTTCTAGTCCTGCTTTTGCTGGCGGTATTCCAGTTATTGACGTGGCTAACTTGGCTAACACTCTTGAAAACCTTGTTCAATGGGGTAAGCAACTACAAGCTATGAAAGAGCAGTTTGACCAGCAAGTACAGCAATATAATAGTTTAAATGGCGCGCGCGGAATGGCTAACTTGGTTAACAATCCAGCTTTGAGAAAATACCTACCAGCTAATTATCAAGATATTTTAAATAATGGCTATGGCAATTGGGAATCTATCAGGGATAGCGCCAAGATTATTGACTTAGCTAATACAAACATCAAGAACACAAGTAATACGGGCAAGGCTTTTGAAACAAGTGCTAATCAGGCAGCTATTAACCGCGCAACGTATGAAGATGCTTACTCAAAAGCAAATAATAGATTTGATGATATTCAAACCCTATTAGACAAGGTTAATAACGCACCTGACGCTAAAGATATTGCAGACTTACAGGCACGTATTCAGGCCGAACAAGTCATGATGCAAAACGAGCAAATTAAGCTATCTATGCTCACGCAGCTTGCACAGGCGCAAAAAGATTTAGCAGACCAAGCAACAAAAGAGCGACGTATGCAGTTTACAAAAGGCGAACGCTCAACGGGCGGTTGGTAATAATTTTAAAAAGGCTTTCACATGAAAAACACACTTCTAATAGCTATTTTGCTATCAATTCTTTCTGCTGCATGTACCCCACAGAAAGTGGATAAAGTGCCATCCGTCACCGATGCTCACAACATCAAAGTTGATAATCAAAAAATCTCACAATCTAAGTTTATTAAAACTTATTGCATCAACGTGGATTTAAGCAATAGCACTGAACACGATGTAACTACGTGTGAAAGTGTGAAGGCCGCAGCAAAACAAGATTTCACTAAAGGTGACAGGTCATCAGGCAACTGGTAAAGAGATTAAGGGGTCGTTATGGCAGGGTTTGATTTTTACGAAAAAATGTTCACAAAAGTAGATGCTACGCTTCTAGCCTATTGGCAAGACGTAGCTTCTGACATAGCCACATCAATATCACCAGTGGCTTACACAATGATTACGCTTTATATAGTTTTATGGGGCTGGTCAATGATGCGAGGAGTTATTCAAGAACCTATTACGGACGCAGCCACTAGAATTATTAGGTTCACAGTTATTGCAGCCGTAGCGCTGAATGTTGGGCGTTACAACACGTACTTAGCTGATATGTTGTGGAATTCACCAGACGCTTTAGCCGCTATTGTTTCCAATGGCGGCACTACTGGTGTAGGAAGCGCCCAATTTCTCGACACATTAATGGATAGGTTCTATGACATTGGCGAAGCTTACAACGAAGTCGCACACGCAAATAGCACTTTAGGTGTTCCTGACCTAACAGCTTTATTTGCTGGTTACGCTATTTTCGCTTCAGGAGTTGCTTTAACGGGTTATGCAGCTTTTCTTTTAGTGTTAGCAAAAATTGCATTAGCTGTACTCCTAGGCATAGGGCCAATTGCAATTTTGCTTACCATTTTTGAAGGCACTAAACGATTCTTTGATTCATGGTTAGGTCAAGCGCTTAACTTTGTCTTTATGGTGCTTTTAGCGGCGGCTGTGACTAAACTGATTTTGACTATCATTGAAAGTTATTTAGGTAGTCCGTCCGTCATTGCCAATATGGATGATGTTCACTTATCTGCTGTCATTCCTGCCGTAGCATTCTCACTTGTTGGTTTGTTGGTGTTACTTCAAGTACAGCCTATTGCTTCAGCATTAGGCGGCGGTGCTGCAATTAGCACACTTGGCGCAGTAGGTTGGGCGTATGGCAAAGCAAAATCAGGCGGTAAAAGTGCATGGGGCGAAGCATCGGGTAAGAATCAGAGTGATAGAACTGCTGCTCGTAGAGCAAAAGTTAATAATGCTCGATGGGCTAAAAACAACCCAAGCATGGCAACAAGAGCGGGTAAGGCTGCTGCTGGCGCACCTGCTGCCGTCTATCGGAAAATCACAAGCAGAAGTAATAGAGTTTCACGCGGCTAAAGCCTAAATCAAGCGGTAATTTCGCCTCCGCGAAACCCGCTTTTTTTGTGCCTAAAATTCACAAAATAACATAGATTGATAATACAAAGTATGATATATTGTAGTTATGTTATTGAACACTTTGAGAGGGGTAATATGCGTAACAAAATAAGTATTTTAATCGTTTGCTTGCTGGCAGGATGCGCGGGGTCACCTCCAAAGCCCCCAGCCTTTAAGGGCGAATACAAACCAATCAACAAACCAGCTTTTCAAGGTTCTTTTTCTGTATCCAAGATTTTCAATTTTGAATACGAAGGCGACATTGTAGATGCGCTTAATGAACTAAAAAAAGTGCAACCGCAACTTAACGTCATGCCTCCACTTGGCAACCGATTACCGCTTTTGGTGCGTGTAAATCTGAAAGACGCAACCCTAGAGGATGTATTAAAAAACCTAGGCGAACAAGGCGGCACGGTTGCTGACGTAATTTATAACAAGTCGCAACAACAAGGCGGTAACCAAGTTTTTATCCGATTCAACAAGGTCTAGGACAAGTAAATCATGGCAAACAATACAGATAAAAAAAGCATTGATAACTATTTGAAAGAAGCCCAAACATGGGAAATAAATAGAATTTCAGAAATTGAGAAATCACGTAAGACAGCATGGCGAGTAGCAACGGTCGCAGGGGCAACAACCCTTGTAATGGCTGTTGCTTTGTCGCTTCTAACGCCTTTAAAGAAGACGGAGCCTTTCGTTATCCGCGTTGATAATTCGACTGGCATTGTTGATGTAGTAGAGAGCTTAAACGATGGCAAAGTGAACTATGACGAAGCCGTAAACAAATTCTTTACGCAATGGTATGTACGCTATCGTGAAGGCTACTCAATGGAATTGAGCGAAGACTACTATAGCTATGTAGGTATGCTTTCTGCTCCTGCCGAACAAAAGAAATACTTTGATTTCTTTCAGCCAAAAAATCCGCTTTCTCCATTGAATGTTTTTGGTAAAACCGCGAAGGTGAAACTTCGCATTAAAAGTACGTCGTTTATTAAAGAAAATGTAGCCTTGGTGCGTTACGTTAAAGATGTTTACCGTGACGGCACTGATAAGCCCGAATCTACACATTGGGCGGCAACAATTACGTTTAAATATTCAGGCGCACCAATGAAGGAATCCGAACGTGCAATTAATCCGTTGGGATTCCAAGTGTCCGAATATCGCAATGACCCTGACGCAGTAACTACCGAATACAACACAACCGCCCAAGCCGCTGCTGTTACTACAGCAACACCAAGCGTAACCGTATTTGCAGGTCAAACCTCACAAACTCCCGCGCCCGCACCAGTAGTGCCAGCCGTACAACCATAAGGGGTAATGATGAAAAAACTATTATTAATAGCATTGCTTTTGCCTTCACTGGCGAATGCTGAAATTACACCAAACAAAGGCAACGAAGATGCACGGGTAAGAATTGTTGATTACAGCGCACTTAATGTAGTCAAGCTTTCTACGTTTTACGGTGTATCTACTCATATCCAATTTGCTGAAGATGAAACTATCAAAGACGTTGCCGTAGGCGACGATCAAGCTTGGAATATAGTACCCCGTGGCAATCATATGTTTGTGAAACCAAAGACAACCGAGGCAGATACAAACGTCACGGTTATTACAAACAAACGTAGTTATCAGTTCGCCTTAGTTGTGCAGCCACGTCCAATTAAGGACAAAAAAGCATGGAAAGACCCTAATCTAATTTATTCACTGGCCTTTCATTATCCTGAAGAGGAAGCCGCTAAAAATGAAGCTATAGCCAAAAAGCTATTAGCTAAATCCAAAGTTGATGACGTTAAGACAAAACTTAATGACGCTACTTTGCGTAGTGAAAACACAGATTATTGGGTCGCTGGCTCTGACCAAATAAGCCCAACTGCCGCCCGTGACGACGGTACATTTATTTATCTGACATTTGGCAAAAACCGCGATATTCCAGCGATTTTTGAAGTGGACGAAAAGGGTAATGAAGCCTTAATCGCAACAAGCGCAATGCAAGGTAGCACAGTCGTAATTCAAAGACTTTACCCAAAGTTAGTTTTGCGTAAGGGCGACTTGGTGGCCTCTGTAATTAACAAGGCTTATGACATTGACGGCGGCAAAACCAATAAGACAGGCACAATTTCAAATGAAGTTGTGCGCGAAATTAAGGAAGCGAAATAATGAGCTTAAAAGACCTATTTAGTGGTAAGAAAGATAAAGACGCGGTTGATTTAACCGATTCTGATATGCCGATTATGGAGCAAGAGGATGATTCATTGTCTGCTGCTGCACGACGCGCCAAACGTAAAGAGGCTGAATTTCGCCTCCGCGAAAATAAACCCGAACCCGATACACACGAATTACCTAGTGTTAACAGAAAATCGGGCGGAAATAAATTAGTTACTATCCTTGGTTTTGTTTTCATTTTGGGTGCTGCTGCCGCAATGATTATGGCCGTCAATGGCGATAAAAAACCAAAAAATAAAAGCTCGGCCTTCAAAGAAAAAACCGAAAAAATAGGCAGCACATTGCCGCCTTTAGTAGTGCCAAAAGACCCCCCAGCTATTACTTTGACACAGCCAGCTCAAGCAATGCCCAGCAATAGCAATGCCGTTGCTACTGGACAAGCCGAACCTATAGCAGTCCAAAGAAGTAACGGCCAGTTTAATAAGGGTGCCAACGGCAAGCCAATTCCTGATTGGACAGACCGCAAAATGGGTGGTGGCTTAACAATTCCCGTTAAGTCCAACGAAGCAGGGCAACGCCCAGCGATTGTTGATAATGATTCTGCGCCACAAAGCGCGGGTAATGATAAATCTGAAATGGCTACGCTTCTTCAGCCAACGGTTACTAAGATGGCTTCAGCCTCTTTGTTGCCTAACCGAGATTTCATTATCACAAAAGGCACACCCATTGATTGCGCCCTTGAAACTGCTTTAGATAGCTCATTGCCGGGCATTGCGACTTGCATACTTTCACGCGACGTTTACAGCGATAACGGTAAGGTTCTATTGCTTGAAAAATCTACAAAAATGGTAGGTGAATACCAAAGTGGAGTTAAGCGTGGACAGGTTCGTTTGTTCTTGCTCTGGACACGCGCTAAAACGCCTAATGGTGTAGTGATTAACCTCAATTCAGTAGGCACTGACGCACTCGGTCGTACTGGTGTTGAAGGTTGGACAGATACGCACTTCGCTGAAAGATTTGGTGCAGCTATCCTAATGAGCTTGCTAAAAGATACGGTGCAAATTATAGCCCAGCAATCTAGTGGTGGTAGCGGTACAAATATTTACGGCAACACCTCACAAGGCGGCGAAAAGGTGATTGAAAAAATCTTAGATTCAACTGTGAATATCCCAAACACGATTATCAAAAACCAAGGTGACCATATCGAAATTATGGTGAGCCGTGACCTAGATTTTTCGAGCGTGTATAGCTTAAAAGAGGCTGAATAACCATGACACTGAAAAGCGTTAAACACGTAGAGGACACCCAAAGCTCTGAAATGCTTATGGAATACCTTGAACCGTTACAAGCTTTTCTTGACGATGAAGGATTAACAGAAATTTGCGTTAATCGCCCTCGTGAAGTAGTAACGGAAGGTAGGGAAGGGTGGAAACATCACCAAATAGACGGCCTTAGTTTTAGCCACTGCAAACAATTGGCTACGCTAATTGCGAGTTATAACGGCAAAGCAATATCAGCCGATAAACCCGTGCTTTCTGCTGCGCTCCCGAAAGGGGAGCGTGTGCAAGTGATTATTCCCCCAGCCTGTGAACCCAATACGGTATCAATCACAATTCGTAAGCCTTCAGTGATTGATAAAACATTGGACGAACTAGAAGCCGAAGGCGCATTTACAGAATGTGCCGACGTTTCAGACGAAATGCAGCCTTTTGAACATGAGCTTTTATCGCTAAAGAAAGATGGGCGAATTAAAGACTTTTTAGACTTGGCCGTGAGAAAACACCGCAATATTTTAATTGTTGGTAAGACGGGTTCAGGCAAAACGACAATCACGAAAAGCCTTATTCGCAGCATTCCGCTTGATGAACGTCTAATCACCATTGAAGACGTACACGAACTATTCCTTAACCAGCACACAAACAAAGTACATTTGTTTTATGCGCGTGAAGACGAGGGCGGCGCTAAGGTTACACCAAAGCAAGCCCTAGCTTCTTGTTTGCGTATGAAGCCTGACCGCATTTTACTGGCAGAGCTTCGCGGCGATGAAGCTTGGGAGTTTATTAAGTCTGTAAATACTGGTCATCCTGGTTCTATATCAACCATGCACGCTAACGGGGCTTTTGAGGCGTTTGAACAGCTTACAGCATTGATTAAAGATAGTCGTACAGGCGCACATCTTGACACTGACTATATCAAACACCGCTTGTTTACAACGATTGATATTGTCTTGTACTACCACCAACGCAAATTAAGAGAGATTTACTATGACCCTCAATCTAAACGCCAATAGCTGGGCAAAACCAACACTATATTTTGTGTTGGCATTGACCGTTTTAGGTCTTTGGTCTTACCTTGCTGGCGGTATTTTTTTAATGGCATTTAACCATAAGTTTGAAGAAACAAATGTGTTTGTGTTTTTTCAATACTGGATTAAATTAGGCCATGAGCCACAAGTAATGAAATGGCTTTATATTTCAGGTGGCGTGTCACTCTTAATTATCCTTTCACCTCTGCTTATGTTTTTCGCCTCCGCGAAACGTAGCCTTTATGGTGACGCTCGTTTTGCTAAAAAATCAGAAATTCGTAAGGCTGGCTTATTTGGTGAGAAGGGCTTAATTGTTGGAAAAATGGGTAATGACTACCTAACCTTTAGCGGCCAACAACACGCTATTATTTCAGCGCCTACACGAAGCGGTAAGGGTGTAGGTATCGTAATACCAAACTTACTAAGCTGGCCTGAAAGTGTGGTCATCTTGGATATTAAACAAGAGAACTGGAGCATTACCAGCAAATACCGTTCAAAGTATGGTCAAGAGTGTTTCTTGTTTAATCCAGTGGCCGCTGACTATAGAACTCACCGCTACAACCCACTTGCGTATATTAGTGATGACCCGAACTTTAGAATTGATGACGTTCAGAAAATCGCAAATATGCTTTACCCTGACCAAGCTGGCACAGACGTTATTTGGACAGCTACGCCAAGAAGTTTGTTTTTAGGCATTGTTTTGATGTTGGCCGAAACACCTGAAAAGCCTCTGACTTTAGGCCAAGTGTTACGCGAAACATTAACTGACGGTGACGGCACTGATTACTTTACCAAAGTTATCAATGAACGTGCTGCGTCTAAAAATCCTTTGTCGGGCGCATGTATCCGCGCATTGAATAGCTATATTTCAATCTCTGCCGAAAACACACGCGCTGGCATTATGACTGGGTTTAGGTCACGCCTTGAATTGTGGATGAATCCATTAGTGGATGCAGCAACTAGCGCAAACGATTTCGATCTGCGCGACGTTCGCAAAAAACGCATGTCAATTTATATCGGTGTAACACCCGACAACCTAGACCGTATGGCTCCGATTATTAATTTGTTTTTTCAACAATTGATTGACCTTAATACCCGCGAACTTCCAAACCAAAATAAAGCAATTAAATACACTTGCTTGCTATTAATGGATGAATTTACAGCTATTGGTAAAATTGGCGTTTTGTCTAAAGGTATTAGCTATATTGCTGGTTACTGGTTGCGAATGATGCCAATTATTCAAAGCCCAGCGCAATTAGTTGAAGTGTACGGCAAAGAGGCCGCACAAACTTTTACGACTAACCACGCATTAAATATTGTGTTCCCGCCGAAGGCTTCAGAAACACAAACCGCAAGGGATATTTCAGAATGGTTAGGTTATCAAACAGTAAAGGGCGTTTCAGAATCCAAAGCTAAAGGCATGTTTGGTAAGAAAACGCCAACTGAAAGCCAATCAGACCAACGACGTGCATTGTTATTACCGCAGGAAATTACAAGTCTTGGTCAAGCTAAAGAACTGGTCATTATGGAAGACGTGCCACCAATACTTGCAATGAAAGTACGTTATTTCAAAGACCATGTATTTGTTGAACGCTTAAAGGAAGTATCGCCCTCGCTGCATAAACTAGGCGCGAAATTGCCAACACAAAAGCAATTAGACAAAGCAATCGAAACTGGCGAACTTGGGTCACCAGTACCGCTTATTGATTTGAACGCGCATATCAATAGCACTGAAGGCGAAACCCCTTTGACTATCAAGCCAAAGCAAGCTGAAGCCACAGAAACAATTATCAATGAAAGACCTGTAACACCTAACGATATGCCGAAGTTGGCCAAATTAGGACTAGCTAGTTTTTCAATTGATTTTTCAAGCGTTGAAAAACCAAATGTAAACGATTTAGACGAAGCTGCTTTAATTGCTTACGCCGACAATCTTTGCAAACAAGCAAACATTAATTAACGAGGTGAAATAATGGCACAAGAGAAAAAAAAGAGTCCGTTTGATAATGTGACTACAGACACGAACGAAACACCTAATGCTAAAGCTGCGTTAATCGCGGAAGAGGAAGCTATAGCAAAACGTGATACGCCTGAAGCTCGCTCAAGATTTGAAGCTCAAAAGACGGCAGATTTAATGAATAGCACAGCTAATGCAGATATTAATAATATCTTGGATAGACTAAACAAAGACTTGGAATTAAAAGCCCTTGGCCGTGAAGGCGTGCCTATGCAATCTATCGCTGATAGCAAAATCCAATATAACGAACAAGTCGGTATGCGTGGCGCACAAATACTTAACAAGGACGGTTCTACAATTGATTTTGGCGGTAAAGAAGCAATTGAGAATTTTGCGAAAGAACAAAAATTAACCGATTTTGAGAAAAAGACACTTAATGAATTTGACGATTTAGCAAAGCGTGAAACAGAAAGAAGTAATGCAAAAGTTACTTCGCCTGAAGTTTTGGTTGCTAATCAAGATAAACGCGACGCTGAACAAAAAGAGGGTTTAACCCTTGACCAAGCCACTAAAGACCGCTTGGCCGAAGGTAGAGAGCGCGATAAAACAGAAGCCCAAAAGGTGATTGATAATAACGCGATTGAAGTACAAAAATATATTCCTAGCCCTCAAGGTAAGAATAAAGACACTACAGATAACAAAGTAGAATCTGACGAGATTTTTACCGCTTCACAACAAGACGTTAAACCACTTTTACCGCCTGATATTGAGAAGCAATATAAAAAGGTGGGTGATAAGTACATGATGCAAAACCCGCCCGATACCGTCGCATTTGAGGATAAGGGCAACAAGCTAGAAACCAAGTCCGATAGTAATAGCGTTGCTGAATCTATGGTTCGTATTGCAGAAGCTCGCGGCTGGGATGAAATCAAAGTTTCAGGCTCCGAAACATTCCGTAAAGAAGCATGGCTCGAAGCCGCATCACGCGGTATGTCTGTTAAAGGCTATTCACCAAGCGAACAAGACAAGGCTGAGTTAGAAAAACGCAGTGTCAATAAAGAAGCCAATAAAGTTGAGCAGGATAATAAGCCGTTTCGCGTCCGCGAAAATGAGAAAGAAGCCGACAAACCAAACAGCCAAAACAAAGAGCTTGCCAAAGCATTTGCTGACAAAAGCCCTGCTGAAGCCGTTAAGTCTTACCCAGAATTAGCAGGGGCGGCGGCTGCTGTTGCTGCTATGGAAAAGAAAGCTGAAGCTGACGGCCTAAACCCACAACAACGGGCAATTGTTAGCGCAAGACTTCGTGAGAATGTAGCTAATAGTATTGAACGCGGCAATATTCCTGAAGTAAAAATCAAGGAAGAAATAGAAGTAAAGCGTGAGGTGAAGGCAGAAAGAGAGGCGCAACGATGAATTTAGCCCGTAAAGCAGTTTTCTTGGCCGTAGGCGCGTTTTTATGCGCTTGCACAAGCATGAACACCAAAACACCATTAACTGACGGCGTAGCGCACCGTGTAAGCCCTGATTACACTGCTATAGGCGTGACAGATAATATAAACGCTTATGTTTATGGCACACGTACTGTCATCGAGCTTAATAAAAACATTTCGATTAGCGTTAAGGATTCAAACGGCCAACGTGTGGAATTTGAAAGGGTAGGGCAGTACATGAGGCTTTCCCGTATCCTTGATAATTTCTCGGTGGACGTGGGCGGCCATACAGTGAAGTTTATTAGTTCACCAGTTCCAACGACTGAAGTATATACAGCAAAAATACAAGCGCCTGTTGTCGTACAGCCTGTAATTAACGCCGATAATTCACAGTATGAAGCGAATTATTTTAAGAAAGCGTCTTACTCTAATGAGCAATTGGCCGCACTCTTGGAATTGTCACAAAAGCAGCTTAACGAGGTTAAGGCTGCTTTAGCGCAAGCAAAAACAACTGAGCAAATTAAAGAAGCAAGCGCAAAACTAACTTTAATTGAGAACAACCTAACATCAGCCACGGCCACTGTATTTGCTAATTTCAAACCTTATAGCGCGAAACTTGCTATTGATTCCGAAACAAGTCGAATTCTGATTGAAGCGGCCAAAGTTGCTAACTATATAAATATTACTGGATACACCAATACGCAAGTAGGTGGAACGGTCGAGGCTAAAGTCGCTGCAAAGCGATCTGAAGCCGCGAAGCAATATTTAATTAAAAATGGTGTTGATTCTGAAAAAATTAGAACCTTCTCTGTTGCCACTGGTGAATTCATTGCGCCTAATAAAACCAAAAAAGGTGCTCAATTAAATAGACGTGTTGAAATTGAAATGGCTATGCCTAAGTTCAATCAACAAAGCCAACAAACACAATCAATTTAAAACAAATAAGGATAATTAATAAAATGACTGACGCAGAAAATCAAACAGAACAAGCAAGTATTTCATTACGCAAAAGCGTTGGTATTTACTTCGCATTTTTAGCTGTATTCATCATCACTCTTGCTCTGACGTTCTCAACAAAATGGTTTCCTAGCCTAATTTGCTTTGTTGCATATCTAGGCTTCGGCTTTTATCTCAATCGGGTTGTATTGAGAAACTTGATTGAATATCACCCTATGTATAACACGCTGGATAATGTAAGTAGCGACAAACTTAAATCATTTTTTCTTTGGCCGCTTTCATACGCTGGTTTGTTTTTCAGACTAGCCGTAAACAAAGTTCTTTAAAAGGTTAAAACCATGAACTATGCCGTTTATTTCTTACCGTTCGTAGTTATGTTTTATGCGCGTAAACCTATGGCCGCTATTACTTGTCTTTTTCTTCAGATAAGTATTGTAGGCTGGCCTGTAGGTATGTTTTGGGCTTCAAAAGTCCTTACTAACTACCAGTCAAAGCAAAGATTTGTTTTAACCGCTGAACGACTACAAGCAAAAAAACACAGTGCGAAACAACAACACTATAACCAATATAGTGATTTTTCTTAGGTGATTATATGAATTCAGCAACCAAAAATGATATTGATTTATCACACAACTTTGAAGCTTTTAAATCTTTAGTTACCCAGCACGTTACACAAAAAATGACGACTATTGAATTTAACCGTTATCGTGAAATGTCTATAAATAGTAAGCGAAGCTTGCACCCTGATTTAAAAGCCAATGTTTCTTTAACTCTTACAGAATTGTTGGACGAATCAATCAGCGAAGACAGTTTATCTGTAAATGAAATAACTAAGGCCATGCAAAAACACGGCCTTGATGTTATTGGTGAAATAGACGGTGAAGCCGTCTATTTTGTGAATGGGCAAGGTATCTATTTATGGGGCAAAAGCCCTGAAAGCTTACCAGTAATCACGGTTTGGTTAACTTACCCAGCGTACCCGCCAAACTGGTAATTACCTTTCATTATCTTTGCTTCTCCCCTTTGGTGCGGTCTTTTCCGCACCTTTTTTTTGCTCTGCTGCACTATCAATTTTGCTTTCTGCAGGACGCTCAACAATCTTGGTTTTAGTGAATTTCTCACGCAATTCGCGCTTCAGTTGTTGCGCCTTAGTTTCCACTGAAGGCATAGCCTCAACAAAGCCCTTTATACGCCCTGCAAGGCTTTTATTTTGTTCACTGGTACTTAGATTACCCTCTATTAATTTTCTTCGTCCAGCATCGCCATAATCGCTAACTCCCTCCCGTCGCAAGCTAGTATTGGCTGTTCGTCCGCGTCCCAAACGATTGAGTGCATTCTGCTGCAAAAGCACTTTAGGTTGTCCTTGGTCATGAACCACACCGACGCTGGACAAGTTTCGCAAGCTGGGGTTGGCATTGGCAAATGTTTTGCGTCTAAGTTTTTCAACACTGGACTGATATACAAAGGCGGCTCGCTGTATCGCTCTTGTGGCTCCTGATTTGATTCTGTCGTAATTTGGTCGTTCATTTACTAGCTCCTTATTGTTAATAGTGATATTTGGTTTTGGTTTTTCTAACGCCTTGGCCGCATTTAACCAAGCTTGTTTAATCTGATTCTGTCTTTCAATAATTGCGGCCTCCCAAGGCTTCTGCTGCACGTCCTTACCCTTGTTTTCAGCCACTAATTCATCAGTAATTTGTTTTATTTGTTCAGCTTTGACCCTAGGCACTCTTGGTTTATGTGTTTTATCGCCTTGCTCGATGTGTTTAATCACGCTTTTTTCAGCTTTTTGCACCACTCCACGAGCTGGCCTAGGCGTTGCCTCTGCATCTACGCCCAACTTTCTAAGGTTTTGAGCGAATCCCTCGCGCCATTCTTGTAAATCGTCTTTGCGAGGATCTAAGCGTTTACCATCAAAACCTAATGTCTTAACAGAAAGGTGAACATGAGGCTGTTTTGTATCCTTATCGTTACCCGCATGATGTAGCGCCATGACGTACTCATGGTTTTTGCCAAAAGTTTGCTTTGCAAACTCACGCACGGCCACTCTTACGTCTTCAGGGTTTGTGTCTGCTGGCATTGATAAGACCATGTGCATTGTTTCTCTATTTGCACGGTGATTTTTCACGTCTGCGCCCAGCTCACGCAGCTTGCCCGTAAAATCGTTTCGCCATTCTTCCGCACCTGGTCTTTTTACGGACAATTGCATCCTTGGCCTTTTGTCTTTTTTGTTTTCAGGGTTATTGGTGGTGATTTCATAATCGCCATTTTCGCCAAACGTATTTTTTGCGAAGGTATTAATGGCTTCTTTAACGTCTTCAGGGGTGGTTTTATCACCCAACGCCACAACCAAACGTCTAGTTCCTTCAGGCGTTTGTAAGGCAATCTGCATTGTTTCGACTTCTTTCTGCTTCCTGCCTTTATCCGCAAAATCCTCACTCCATTTTTTCATGAGGTTTTCTATATCATCCTTGCTTTGTAGAACTTCGCCGCGCTCGTTTTCAAGCTCAATTTGAGCATTACGTCCTATGTACCCAATATGAGCTTTCGCGTGTGCGCTGCTGCTTCCGAAGCCTGTAATTTTGACCATGACCTCTGACGAATCAGAAGCAACCCTAGCGGCCTTTGCTTTAATGTCCTTGGGTGATTTAAGGTTTTTTGTTTTATTAGACTTTCGCTTAACCGAACCCGCCAAAGCCTTTGCATATTCTGATTCAATCAAGCTCATTTAAAGCCTCCCATGATTGCTGACTAGCCCTAATCAATCGACGTATTGTTTTGTCGTGCTGCTCGATGGCCTTGTTCAATTCATTCAGGTGTTCAAGCTTAATTCTGTCTGTTTCATGGAATCTTTCATTTAACGCCTTTGCAATTTGATTTAGATTGCGGCCAATTGCTGCAAGCTCTCTGTTACTGGCATTTAACAGTTGTATTTCATCCGTACTAAGCACTGCATCATGCATTAAATTTGATTGCACCAATGCTGCAACCCAGCGACTAAATTTCATGCCTTTTGCTTTTGCTCTTAGGTCAATTTCATTAACCAAAAATTGAGGCAAGTAGAAGTATTTTTTCACCTTCTCTGCCACCTCAATCACAGGTTCAATTTTAGAATCTTCAGGCGCATTTTCACCAATAACTAGCATGACGATTTGCCTCAAAAATTCTGACGGCTTCATATTCTTTGACTTAGCAATGGCGTTAAATCTCTTTGCCTTTGGTATCTCTATTCTTGCTCTCAAAACCGTATCAAATTTTTTCATAATAAGGGGGGGGTGAGTTATATTTGTGATAATTGTAGCACAAACGCACCGTAACTCCCTATCCTGCCCTAGATTTTTACCCCCCCTTATTGCATTTGAATTTGATACGGTTTTGACACGCTTTTAATACAGACATAAAACATGATTAATACAATTATTAATCATTCTAAAACACTAATAAAACATAATTAATTGACTTTGATACAAAACTAATACAAAATTAGTGACGTATTAAATAATTATGTGTAAATCTATGACTGAAAAAACCCTATCGGAAAAGCTGCGCTCTCTTGCAAACGATGATTTGACCCGTTCAAAATCAGCTCGTTTGCGCGACGTTTTCGATGATGTTGAAATTGCTTTATCGGCTGGAGTATCGAAAGAAAAGATACTCAACCAGCTTGCTGAAGACGGCTTAAATTTCAGCATGACCACATTCAATACGACACTTCAAAGATTACGAGCTAAGAGAAAAAACGAAGCTCCGAGTAAGCCAGTTTCAACCCCAAAAGCAACATCAAAAACTATCGGTGAAAAACCTATAATTACACCCGAAGAGCCACAGGCCGAAGCGGTTATTTTAGGTTCACATAAGCCCGAAGATTTAAACGCAATTATCGGCAGCACACCTGATTTAGATGCTTTAGCCAAACTCGGAAAATCAAACAAACAAAGGAATAAATAATTATGAAAGTAGCCGTAATAAACTTTTCAGGTAACGTAGGAAAAACAACGGTATCAAGTCACCTACTGAAACCACGCATGGCCGACGCACAAATTTTTTCAATCGAATCTATCAATCAAGGCGCTGACGCAGACGGCCTTGATGTTGAAAAAATGAAGGGCAAAAAATACGGCGAATTGATAGATGAACTAATGCCTCTTGATTCTGCAATTATTGATATTGGAGCTTCAAACGTCGAAGACTTTTTAAAGCTCATGCAACAATATGACGGTTCACATGAAGAGTTTGATTTTTTCGTGGTGCCAGTTGTAAAAGAGAAAAAAGCACAGGCCGACACGGTAAACACTATTCGCTCACTTCAAAAACTTGGAATTGAAAAAAAGCGTATTCGATTACTTTTCAACAAGGTTGATATTGACGAATCTGTGAATGATGAATTTGCCGCTTTATTTGGTTTGGCTGCTGCTGAAAAAGGTTTTGTGATTAACGACGAATGCGTGATTTATGCAAACGAAGTTTACGAAAGACTAAAGGCCGTCGGCAAGTCATTGGGTGAAGTAACCAATGATGCAGTGGACTACCGCGCAAAACTGCGCGAGGCCAAAACCGACGAAGACAAAGACTTTTGCATAAAAATGGTTGCCCTGAAGCGTTTAGCTATCACCGCCAATAAAAACCTTGATGATGTTTTCAAAGCTGTTTTTAAGTAGGCAAAAATGGATAGCAAACCAAAAACATCACGCGAGGCTTTATTTGCTGAATTATTCGGTGACGTTGATAAGATTTTGCTACGTGTTGAGGCTTTGCCCAACACGATCAGCGAAAGCGAATCTAAACTGAAAGCTACTGTTGAAATTTTAGAAACGTCTAGCGAAAAATACCGCACGGCCATAACTGAATTTACTAACCAAGCCAAAACGGAAATATCAGAATATTTAGACCGCAAGGCTTCTGAAGTTACGAGTAAGACCACTGAAGAGCAACGCGCAGCCATACAGGAAGCTGCGCGGCTGGCCTTCAGGTTTGAAGCTTCAGAAAATGCCGCAAACCTTAGTCTAGCCCTTAGTAATGCCACTAAGGATTTTAAACAAGCTAGAGTATCGCGGCTTGTTGAACACGGCATTACCGCCCTGTTTGCTTCAGCTCTAACTGGTCTAGTCGTTTATCTGTTACTTAACCACTAACGCGCTCTGCTTGTTGCCTAGGCTTATCCACATTGCGGTAATTCATGCAATGCAAATAAGCCTAGGTTCATATACAAACACTAATAAAAATCACTCATGAAAAAACACATATTTGCACTAACTGCACTTTTATTTATTTCAAGTACAGCCTTGGCCGACACTATCAACGGTTTAGTTATTGGCGTGGCCGACGGCGACACAATAACTGTACTGGATTCTTCAAACGCACAAACAAAAATTAGGCTTTCAGGAATTGATGCCCCTGAAAAAAAACAAGCCTTTGGTAACGCCTCAAAAAAGTCACTATCGGATTTAGTCTATAACAAACAAGTATCGGTTGATTGGCACAAACAAGACCGATACGGGCGCACAGTAGGCAAAGTCATAGTTAATGGAATTGACGTTAACTTAGCACAAGTTAAACGAGGCATGGCATGGTTTTACAAGCAATACCAAAACGAACTAACACTAGATGATAGGCTGGCCTACCTTCATGCAAATGAAGCCGCCCAAGCCTCTAAAACTGGCCTTTGGCTTGATAATACCCCAACACCGCCTTGGGAATTTAGAAGACAATCAAGGTAAGTTTAATTTCGCCTCCGCGAAATTGTGACTAATCGAATTTCAGTGACTTCACCCATGACCTTTGACGGGATACGGAGTAACACCCAGCTTTTGGCTGGGCGTTATGGCTACCGCCACGGCTCCTACCGTCAAACAAAAAGCCGTGCTTTTTGCCTTGGGTCAATATGGGTGAGAACAAAGCCCGTAACTAATCAAAACCCTGCTTGGTCTATAGAGGGTTGATTTTGATGTTTAACAAGATTCAGGAATAAGGCGCTTTGCGCCTCAAAATTATGTGAATTTAATTAGGAAACCTTAAAGCTCCATCATTATTGTTTGTGGTGACAACATAGACAAAATGAAGTCATAAGCATAACGAATAAAAAAGGCTGTAAAGCTTAGGGCTGCAATACCCCAAACCATGCCTGTTTTTTCAGGGAAAGCATACCAAGCAAAAAGCCACGCAAACAGAGCGGGCACAGAAATAATATTACACACGAACACCACGGGCAAACGAAGCCAGTACATAACCAAAAACAATGGCATACGAATTGCCCACAAAATGAATGTGAAAGCATTTTTTACTGTTGCGCTTTTAGGCATTGCCGCCTTGATTTTTTCAGCGTCAATTTTGATCGCTGGGCGGTAAGTGATTTTAGGCTTAGCCGCTTTTGGAAAATTTACAATATTAGTCATAATTTATGCCTCTCAATAAACCTATCAATTGTGTTGTAGGATACTTCTAAATTTTTTGCTATTTGTCTTTTTGAAACTCTTAGCCTTAACTGATTACTTACCACATCTATATTCTTAGGGTCTGCGTCGAGCTTTAAGCTGCCTTTGCTACCCAATGGCCTACCTAGTATCTTGCCTTCAGCTTTAACACGCTGTAGCCCCTCTTTTGTACGTTCTCGGATGAAAGATAGCTCTATCATCGAGGCCATGCTAAACACGCTTGCTAAGAGCTGGCTTTGTATGCTCCCATCCATCACTATGTTTGATTTTGTGACGTGTAGAACTACGCCTTTAACGCTTGCAGCTTCTAAGAATGAATAGACTTGTGAAGGCTTGGCCGCAAGTCTTGTAAACTCTGAAACCATTATTACGTCGCCCCGCCCTACTCTTTCAATCAACCCGCCCAGCTCTCTACTTTGCCAGTCTTTATTTCGGCTCACTGTTTCGGATATCCAAGTCACAGGTGCGAAGCCGTGACGGTTCGCGTATTCCAAAACGCCCAGCTTTTGACTGTCAACGTCCTGCGCCTCTGTTGACACCCTTAGGTAACCAAAATAATTAGCCATTTATCACCCTACAAGTAAATACAATCGCTTGATTCTTCTTTGCTTACAATGGTTGCGATACTGTCCACCACCGAATAATTAGCAAATTCATTTCTAATTTTTGAGAAAGCCAAACCTATAGCTTGGTCTTTGCTATCAGCCTTTTCTATCATCTGAACAAGCCTAATTGTTGCATCAGTACCATTTAGTTTTAGCACTGCTGAAACCATAAATTGGTTGGTATGTTTTTTAACGGCCAAGGCCGTGCCGTAGTCATCCCCAGCCATTGCATAAGGTGTGAAAAACACCAACACCAAAACCGATAAAAAACCCCTCATTTTTACTGCCTTTCTGCTAAAACGTATTATATATAAATAAGTGAATGCGTATTGATTCAAAATAAACGTACATTCACATAACTAAATTGCATCAATTAAAATCAACGTCTAAACGAATGCAAAACTAGGCTTCAACTATTTCAGTAATGCCACTTATTACATCGTCCAAGGTAGTAGCGCAATATTCAATAGCGTCTATATGTTCTTGGGCTTTATCGCCCTTTTCTCCACCTTGGAAAGATTCTGGCATATTGTCGTAATAGTCTTGCTCTTCCTGCTGCAAGCCCTCCAATCTCTCTTTTAAAGATTCAAGCTCTGATTGAATTTCTTGCAGTTGCTCACGCCTAGCTTTGTTCATCTGTCGCCCCTAGTTACTGTTTACGAACTCTTAGTTTACCCGCTGATTCAACGATATAAACTTTGTCACCTTCAACCAATTCAGAATCGGATTGTGTGATTGTAATTAGCTTACCGTCGTCTTTTTTCAAAATCAGTTCTTGTGCTGTTGCTTGGGTCACCTTATCGGCTGCAACATTACCAACTACACCGCCAATTATCCCGCCCAAAGTACCACTAACAAAACGGTTCTTTTTACCTAACTGGCTACCAATAACCGCCCCTGTTGCTGCGCCAATGCCTGTACCCGTCATTTGTGCTGTGCGTGTAGGCTCTATCTTCACTTCTCGCACATCCAAGACTTCAGCAGCTTCAACACGCCCTTGTCGCAATGTTCCGCTACGAGTATTGCCATCTTGCGAAATATCATAATTACCAGCTACGGCCACACCTGAAAAACCCACAACCAACAAACTAACCAATACGACTTTTTTCATTTTCTAATTCCTTAAAATTTACGTTGTTCAATTTCGCCTCCGCGAAATTATTAATGAACCACTGACATATCAATATCAACGCTGTAAATATCCAGCAAGCCACGGCGCTTTACTTCAATGACAATCTTAGCCAAGTTGTTAATATCAGCGCATTGATGAAGCATGTGTCTTTGTGACCATCTTTCACCACGCGGCCTGATACCACGCAATTGCATATAACGAGCTGCACACGCATATTTCCAAGCCTTCAGTAAGTCTTTATTTTCGAGCTTTGCTTCATCGCTAATGGCTGGCACTACTGCATTCCAAAGGGTGTAAGCTGTTGGCACTGTGTTTACGTTTAGACTTCTCACTGTTAAAACTCCTTCATTTCTCACATTGACCGTTAATTAAATTTTGTTCGGTGCTTCTTGTTTGTCACCATGTAACCATTGTATAGATTACCCGTTATTGTGTCAAGTCTTTTCGCTTGTAAATAGTGAAATATATTTG
>Ga0208401_100212_pt1 | contig 31231 bp, 25 predicted proteins | sample LakWasM112_LOW13_2_FD_183928 | JGI IMG/M metagenome (GOLD analysis project Ga0208401, IMG submission 183928) | Freshwater sediment methanotrophic microbial communities from Lake Washington under simulated oxygen tension - Sediment Metagenome... | ecosystem: Environmental > Aquatic > Freshwater >...
CGATCTGCTTGCGGTCAGGCTCGCTCTCTTCCAGATCCGCGCAGGCGATGCCCTGCAGCTCGCGCTGGGTGCGGGCCAACACGACGCCGTAGCGTGCTCGCAGTGTTTCGGGGGCGGCGCGGCATAGGTCTGCCGCGGTCAGGATGCCCTCGGCACCTAGCCGCGCCGTGAGGCGGCGCCCCACGCCCCAGACATCCTCCACTGGAAACTTCTCCAGCGCCGCATCACCGGGCAGCACTGTCACGACGCCGTGGGGCGTCTTCTTGGCTAGCTTGTTAGCCAGCTTGGCCAGCGTCTTGGTTGGCCCGATCCCCACGCAGCAGGGAATGCCCACCCACTGCCGGATCCGGGCCCGAACCTCGGCAGCGACCTGCTCGCGCCGTTCCGCCCGGATCCCCTGAAAATCCACGAAGGATTCGTCGATGGAGTAGACCTCCACCCGGGCGAACTGATCCCGCAGGATCGACACCACCCGACCCGACAGGTCGCCGTAGAGGGCGAAGTTGGCCGAGAAGATGCGCAGCTGCCGGCGCAGCGCCGGCGGCACCTCATGGATAGGCTGCCCCATCCCGATGCCGAGGTCCTTGCACTCCTGGCTGCGCGCGATCACGCAGCCGTCGTTGTTGGACAGCACGCAGACGGGCACGCCCTGCAGCTCGGGCTTGAACGCCCGCTCGCATGAGGCATAGAAGTTGTTGCCGTCGACCAGGCCGAACATCGGTCATTGCTCCGCTAGACCCATCAGTCCACGGGCAGGTGGAAGGTCGATTCCGCTTCACTGGGCAGCTGGCGGATCAGGCTCAACACGCCCTCGAAGCGCTGCAACTCGGCTTCCTCGGTAGTGGCTCGCGCATAAGTCTCCGGCTCATCCAGCACGTCCAGCATCACCGCGGTGGCCGATCCATCCTTGTGCAAGGCCAGATGCGCCTCATAGACACAGGCACCGGTCCAGGAACGCCAGCACCGCAACACATCGCCGTCCAGCCAGATCGCCCAGCGGTCGTCCATGTCGCGCGGCCACAGGCCTGCCTGCAGCCGCAGGACGTCTTCGATGGCAAACACGTGGCGGCACCGCAGCGGCCAGCGGGGGCCTTCCATCGGCTTCAGCTTGTGCTTCCAGCTCTGCGCGGTGCCGCTCATCGCCTGCGCCCCAAGAGTTGACGGAAGTTCCAAGTCACCACGCCCCAGATCTCCAGCTCCATGTCGGGGGGAACCAGGATCGGGGGATAGTCCGGATGCCCGGAATGAAGCTCGAACCGCCTGCCGCGCCGTTGCAGCTGCTTGCAGGTGAAGCCACTGTGCCAGATGGCGATCACGATGTGGCCGTGTTGTGGCGTGATGCTGCGATCCACGATCAGCGTGTCGTCGGGGTAGATGCCGAAATTGATCATCGAGATCCCGGTGTCGGCCCGCATGAAGAAGGTCGAGACGGGATTGAGGATGCAGTGCCGGTTGAGGTCCAGCGTGTCGTTCTCGCCATAGAAGTCCTCGGCCGGCGACGGGAAGCCGCAGGTCACCCGGTTCGACAGTAAAGGCAGCGCAAGCTCTGGCGCGTCAGCATCGGCAGGTCCGATGACGCCAGGCGGGAGGAGGGGCGAGGGGGGATTGAGCATGGCGGCAGTCTCTGGGACGGTGGGCTCACCGTTTGAGACGGGCCATGATAGTTGGTTAGTAGTAATACTACTAATGACCTTTCCCGGCGGGCACTTCCGCCCTACAGCTCAAGAGCTTCCTGAGGCGGAACGCTGGTCTAAGCGCGGTCGGCAGCCCCGTCATCCCTGGCGGGGCGCGCGACGGGTGGATGTCCTAGCCGGTGGCCGGTCCCGTGCGTTGCCAACGAGTACAGTTTCGCCTGTGGCCCGGAGGGAGGGCATCAGCCAATATCCATCCGACGGGTCAGAAAAGTCTGGTTCTAGACGTGGGAAGCGCTCAGCCTTGTTGGGCGTCTTTCCACGCCCTGTAGATATCCGGCTCAAGGCTGATCGGCGCGTGCTGGATGTCCATGGACTGGTCCGCGAACGGCTTGGCCAGGTCGGTGTAGATCGCGGCGGTGGAGAGCCCGAAGGGCTCGGCGTCCTCATTGGAGTAGGCGTAACGCACCCGCGTGATCCCGGCCATCCGCATTGCTGCCATGCACATGGGGCAGGGCTGGCCGCTGGCATAGACCTCGCTGCCGGCAAGGTTGGGTGTCCCGAGCGCCCGGCTGGCGCCCCGAAGGGCGTTCAGCTCGGCATGCGATGTCGGGTCGTTCGTGGCCAGGATCTCGTTGACGCCACGGGCGATGACAACACCGTCTCGAACCACAACGGCGCCGAAGGGCCGTCCACCACCTCGCACGTTGTCGTTGGCTAGCTGGATTGCTTCCGCAAGGAAGTGGGTAGTGGTGTTCAACAGCTGCCTCCATGCTTGGTCATTGACGGGAAGAGAAGTTTGCCAGTGACCTCTGACGACCCGAAGCGGACATCCGCCGGAGCGTACGCTCCGCTGGGTCCGGTTATTCGTCGGCTTGTTAGCCGGACCCATACGCCCTAAGATCGAGTGATATCAAGGGGATAGCCCACCATGCGGTGCGCTATGGATAAGTCGTATACCCGGATCCAAGGACCCGGCTATTAGGTAGTTAGATGCCGCACGGCAATTTCCCGCTGACCCATCAACAAGCAGAAGCGCTACGAGAACATGGCATCTAGAAACAACACTCGCTTCGACCTATCAGACTACTTGATTCACTTCTTTCGCCAAGTTGATATAAGTAGCGACGATGCGCCAGCCGTGCCCGAATCAATGGGATTCTCCAACATCTTTGAAGACACAAGATGGCCTGCGATCTTCATGCTCAGGTGCGCTATTCGACACCAACGCCTCTGGGCCACTTGGTCGTACAGGGGTGGCGCTAGAACTATCTATGGTAGGAACCCTGCGGTTTGCTTTACTGAGATGCCCTTAGCTGCGTTCTTAGAGGCTGGCTCGGCCCGTGCCGCAAGGGGCGAAGCGATGAGCTCGTATGCACTCGTCTTCGACAAAAAGGGCATGTACAACAAAGGAGCCAACCCGGTCATCTATGGCTTAGATAATCGGAGCACCCATATCTCAAGTGGCAAAGATGGAAAAGAACGAGTGATGGACGAGAGCCATTTACCGCTACGAGAACAGTATCGGTACGTCACTTACAACCCATCCTCTCAAAGACCTATTGATTGGACACATGAGCGAGAATGGAGATGGCCATTTCGGGGTTCCAGAGCTTCGTATGAGCAGCAACTGGAGGAGTTCGGTGTTGTTGAGGAACCAACCGACATCCCAGGCTTAGACCTTACGTCAAGCCATTGTCATGGCCTAGGCGTGGTCGTTCAAACAGATGAGGAAGCAAGATGGGTCGTGTCTGACATCCTCTCATTGGTGGATCGTAGATTGATAGATCAGTGGCACTTCTCGTTCATCCTTGTATCCAGCCGCTTGCTGGCCGCAAACCTGATGGACCCGAAGAGTGTGCAGGCCGCCATTTCAAGTGCCGTTGTCGACCTTGCTCCCTATTTCTCTCTAACCCCAGCTAGGGCAAAGGGAATCGCTGATCGCTTTACGAAACTCGTTTGGGACGTTGAGAAAGCTCAACCGTCTATAGAAGACGGAGAATTTGGCGGCGCATGGCTATGGCTACTTGACAACACAAGTGATCTCGCACGCGCCTTGCTAATGTCCGGTCGGCTTCGTGTCTCAAAAGACGGTAGATATCTCGCCGATCTAAAAGAGTTCAATGATAGCCGATCACTGAGACAACGCGAGGCCATGATAAAAACCTTGTCGGCTGCTGTAGCAACCGATTTCAAGGTTGAGTGCGGGTACTTTTCTGTACTCAACTCTGACAATTTCAACGACGTTCCATTCTACGCGAGCGACCATCTAGACAATCGAATGTTCTATAACGTCGCCTGGTAATGGCGTGCGGCATCTAACAATTCGTTCAAGCCGAGCCCGCTTCGCGGCCTCGGCAGAGCGCCGTAAGATTGTCACTCAGCCGCGGCCGCAAATCGGGCCGGCTTAACTCAGGCGTTAGGCCTGCTTGGAGAGCAATGTATGGGCTGGACGAAAGATGAGCTTCAGGCCTTCCTGGATCGGCAAGGAGTTCATAACACCGCCTATTCCATTGGCTCAGATCAAGACGAGTCTTACTGTTTGGTCCGTCAGGGTCATGAGTGGCTTGTCTATTACTCTGAGAGAGGCCGCCGCAATGAGCTTGGTTGGGGTAAGAGTGAGGACCAAGGTCTTAATCTCCTCAAGCTGTTCGTGCTGGAGGGCGCGCGTGCCAACCTCGGGACGCAGGCCTAACAATTCATTCAAGCCGAACCCGCTTCGCGGGTCGGCTTAATTCTGGTTTTAGGTGCCGCAACAGACTTGGAGGGCAGCCGTGAGTAACAACCCAAAGCTATCTTCTATCCGTCAGATCGCCATAACCGTCAGCAACGTTGACACCGCCCTGCGGTTCTATCGTGACGTTCTTGGCCTCACCTTCCTGTTCAGCGCTGGTCCCGAGTTGGCGTTCCTTGATGCAAGTGGCGTCCGCCTCATGCTCAGCACCCCGCAAGGTGCAGGTTCCATTGGCCACAACTCGATCCTCTATTTCTCGGTCTCTGACATAGTCGCCACACATGCTGCCCTTGTATCGCGTGGTGCCACGGATGAACGCACGCCTTCGCTTGCCGCGAAAATGCCAGACCACGAGCTATGGACTGGCTTCCTCAGAGACCCAGACGGCAACTTGGTTGGACTGCTGGAAGAGAAGCGGTGACTCATGGTTTTGGGTGGTGCCTGACCAAACAAAAGCAACAGGGGTCGTGCTATGACAAATTTCGTTTCAACATTTGCATCTTTATCCAAAATTCTTCGCAAGCACGCTGCCGGCATGTCCATAAAGACCGACGAGCCTGGCAACTTCTACATCGAGCTTCCAGCAGCCACGCCCAAGGCCAAGCCAAAGTTCTTCGGGGCCGTACAGGCCAAGAAGACGTATGTCAGCTATCACCTGATGCCTGTGTATGAAGATCCTGCTCTACTAAGCGGCATCAGTGATGCACTGCGCAAGAAAATGCAAGGCAAGTCGTGTTTCAATTTCACGGCGGACGATGCGGTTTTGTTTAAAGAACTTGATGCACTTACCAAAAAATGCGCAGCGGCATCCAAATGATCAAGTGCCTGCACCTAACAATTCGTTCAAGCCGAACTTGCTTCGTTACACCAGCGCCATGGCAGGTTAAGCTTGCCATGGCGCCGGCTCCACTACGCAAGTCGGCTTAACTCAGGTGTTAGGCCGCTAAGAGCAGTGCTTCCGCAGCTGCGCCCGGCAGCTCGCAGGCGCAACTCGCCAACCGGCTCTTCCGTCGGCTTCCTGGCGCTCTGCTCCAACCTCGTTCAACGGCTCGTGCTTGCCTCAACGTCGCCGGGCGCACGTGGCCTCTCGCGGCAGCAAACACGCAAGCACTCTCGTCCGCCGCAGCGTTTCCTCGCAGCTCTCTCGCTGTGCGCTCGTGCGGCGCGGCTCCCGGCCGGCACAGGCAACTGCGTGCATCCGCTTGCCTTGCGCTCGCGCGCCCGCCTGTCCCGGTCTTCTGCTACTTTGCGCCCTAACAAGTCATTCAAGCCGACGCCGCTTCGCGGCGCGGCTTAACTCAGGTGTTAGGCCGCGCATGAAATTTATTCTGCTCCTCACCTGCCTAGTCCTTCTCGGCTGTCATGCGCCTTCGCGCGTGATTGAAGGCACATTCGTCGTGAACGGTGAGGCGAAGTCCGGCATTGAGGTACGGCTTCCTGGCAACCTGGATGACTTCTCTAACTGCAACGGCGCGCCAGTGTCTGCGGTCACAGATCAACTTGGCAGATTCAAGGCCTCCGTTACCAAGTTCCCTGTCCGCCCGTGCTTCACTGTAGATGGCAAGATTTATAGCGACTCCTTTATATTGGACGATCGCACACAAAAGCCAATTGCGCTGAGCTGCAAATTGCCACTCACAGTCACAGGCCACTTTGAAGATGGTCATGTTTGTAATTAGTGGCAGCGCGGCCTAACAATTCGTTCAAGCCGACACCGCTTCACGGCCACAATGTTTCAAGGTATCTTGCGTTCTCTTTTGTGGCCGTGCAGCGGCGCGGCTTAACTCAGGTGTTAGGCCGCACAAACAATTGCGCACGAGCAAAGAGCCAGCCAAGTGAACGGACTCACCCCAACAGTCATCCTCCTGTTATTTCTTGCAACCGCACCCGTCGGTCTTTTGCCAACGGTACTGGCGCTTGTTCCCAAGCAACGGCATCTCGCGTGGATCGCTGCATGCAACGTCGCCCTCTGGATGCTGCTCTATCTGGGTGCGCGCGCATTCACGCTGGCTGGCTCGACCGGATTTGCCCTCCCGACCTACCTTGCATTGCTGGCATGGCTCTTTCTGTTCGGTTGGGCGCTACGTAGCCTGGGTACGCGGCCAGCGGCCTAACAATTCGTCCAAGCCGACGCCGCTTCGCGGCGTGGCTTAACTCAGGTGTTAGGCATCTCATGGACACATCTTGGACGGCGCAGCTCGTAGATCGCACAGTCGAGACTGTCGAACAGTGGGAGGCACTCCCGTGTGTAGTGAGGTTGTCTGGCGGGTATCGCGTGCAGATTGAGTGCCTCTGGCGGCTGCTCTCCGGGCCAACGCTTCTCCTAACCAGTCGCGATGATGGACAACTGTTTGGCCATCCACGTCCCGTGCAAGCCATTCCAGAACTGGCAACCCGCCTCGTCGGGCAGCGCCTCGCCGGTTTGCGGGTCGCTTCGGGCACGGCGGACCTAACCCTCATGTTCGGCAACTTGGCTTTACAAGCCATATCGGACTCGAGTGGCTACGAGGCGTGGCAGGTTGAGGGACCTCATGGCACTGTTGCTGTCGGCCAGGGAGGCGGCAATGTGGCAGCCTGGGGTTGAGCTGCCTAACAAGTCATTCAAGCCGACGCCGCTTCGCGGCGCGGCTTAACTCAGGTGTTGGTCAATGCCCGCTTCTGGCCGGTTAGCGCCGGGCGCTTCCGACCCGAAGCGGTCATCTTGGGGATGACGGGTGCGCTCGACGTGCGTTCATCCAATCGCGACTCAGCGCTGTCACAATACGCGCCCTCAAGTCGCGCCTCGGAGTCCGTCGGACGTGTGAGTTGCCAGTTCTTCTGAATGAATGAGCCGCCCGATAAGTGCCGGGTGTCGTGTTCGCTGATCGCCCGCAATGCCGGGAAGATCCAGGAGGACCCCATGTCCATCGACGGTATTCGCGTCTCCCAGCTTTCGTTTTCCTGGCCCGATGGGACCCCCGTCTTCGCCAATCTGTCCTTCTCGCTCGGTCCTTCGCGGATTGGTTTGGTTGCGCCCAATGGCGCCGGCAAGAGCACCTTGATGCGCCTGCTTGCGGGCGAGCTTGCGCCGCACGCGGGCGTCATCGAGATAGCCGGTTGTTGTGGTTACCTTCCGCAGAGGACGCTGGCCCCAGGCGATGCCACCGTCGCCGGGCTGCTGGGCGTGACCGATGCGCTGGACGCCGTGGATGCGGTGCTCGCTGGCGCCGCGGATGTGGAACGGATGGAAAGCGCGGACGGCAACTGGGACCTGCGGGAACGCATCGCTGCGCAACTGGCGGAGTTTGGCCTGCACGATGTCTCCCTGAATCGGCGAATCGACACCTACAGCGGTGGAGAAACGATGGCCTTGGCCCTCGCCGGCCAGTTGCTGCGCAGGCCCGACGTCCTGCTGCTGGACGAACCCACCAACCATCTGGACCGGGCCGCCAAGCAGGTCTTGCGTACTGTCCTGCAGGGGTTCCCTGGCTGCCTGCTCGTCGCCAGTCATGATCGCGAGTTGCTGGAAGACATGCAGCTGATCGCGGAACTGCAGCCGTCCCGCATGCGCCTGATCAAGGGCGGCTACAGCGACTTCCGAGCAGTGATCGAAGGCGAGCAACGCGCTGCGGACCAGCGCGTTCAGCACATGCGCAAGGAACTTCGGCGGGAAAAACACGAGAAGCAACAAGCACACGAGCGCGCAGAACGGCGCGCTGCGAACGCCGCGCGCACGGCGCCACACGCGGGCCTCCCGAAGATTGTTGCCGGCACGCTAGCACGACGGGCCGAAGTATCCGCCGCCAAGTCCGCCGACGTGCATGGCGCCCGCGTGGAGCGGGCGAATGCCTCATTGCGCCTCGCGGAGCAAGCGGCAGGCGCGTCGACTGTCCCGCGCTTCTCGCTGCCGGCCACGCGGGTAGGGCCCACGCAGCACGTGTTGACGGCCATGCAGCTCCAGGCATCCCGCGGCAGCCTGCGATGGGGCTCGGATGGCGTGACCTTGACGATTCGAGGGCCGGAGCGGATTGCGCTGTTAGGCAGCAACGGTACGGGCAAAACGACGTTCCTGAGGCTGCTGGCTGGGGACGTCGCACCCGCAAGCGGGGAGCTGCGCATCGGCAGCACGCGCGTGGTTTACCTCAGCCAGAACATGGATCAGTTGTCGGTGGAGCTGTCCCTGCTCGAGAACCTCGCGCGGATGGCCCCGCACTTGTCCTCGCAGAAGCGGGCCGATCTGCTGGCGCGCTTGGGATTCCGTGGTGACCGCATGCACCTGAGCGCCAGTGCATTGTCGGGCGGTGAACGCATGCGGGCGACGCTGACATGCGTGCTGCACGCGACCGAAGCCCCCCAGTTGCTCCTGCTCGATGAACCCTCGAACGACCTCGACCTGGACGCCATCCGGCAGCTGGAAGACCTGTTGCGGGACTACGAGGGTGCGCTGGTGGTCGTGAGCCATGACGCCGATTTCCTGGATGCCATTAATCCGACGCGCCGCCTTAGCCTGAAAGAGCAAGGTCTCGTTGAACAAATGGAATGAAGGGCGCACGCCTCTCCCGCTTACGCCATGAGGCACTGCTGCGTCGCTGCCGGGATGCCGCATGATTTCGAGTCGTACGACAAGCAGAATCAGAGGCCTCGTTCGACGTCTGGATGCCACTGATTAATGCCGCCATCGGACGCTAGGTGCAGGCCTCAAGCGACCCTAAGCGGACGCTAGGCTCAATGGCCTTTCGGCTGTTGCGTACAAAAATTATGGAAACATCTGCCTCGAGCCCACAGCGCAAACAGTCGCGGTCCGGTGAGGGTTCATTCGACTTAAAAAATACCGCAGATAGGGAGCATTAGGCAGCCGGCGTCACGAAATCGTCCCGCATCCTGAAAGCGGCGGAGGAACCGCTCTCGACAAGAATATCGAGCACATACAGGATCGCCTCGCGCAGGGCCGAATCGCGCTTGAGCTCCAGTGGCCTTGCGTAGACATGCCGCTGGAGAAGGACTTCGAGCATGAAGACGGTGTTGGACTCGCGCAGCATGTCGGCAGGATTCCCGCGCCTGAGCGCGTTCGCGATGCGCACAAACGCGGCAGGCATGGATTGCTCGCCGATGTGGTAGAGGAAGCGGACATAGCTGTCCAGCACGATCCAGACCGGCGGAAGCGCGTCGAAGAGCGCGTCGACGTTGTGGGCGTAGCCTTCAAGGCTCCGCCAGTGACGGACGTTGTCCTTCCACCAGGCGGTCAGGAAGATCGTCGACAGCACCTCGCTGCCGTGGGGATGCTCCCTGTCCAGATGCGCGAGCCACTTGGCGCGCTTGACCCGCTCGGCAAACAGGTTCCATAGGATCCAGTAATGCGGCGTATTGGGGTTGCTGTCCTCGCTGCTCGTGAACCCCTGGATGACGTTGTGGACCTCGCGCGGATGCCGGTCAACGGCCTCGAGGATCGGCTGGAGGACTTGCTCGGCATCGGCATCTGACGCCCGCATCACAAATTGCTGAATGCGGTCGGAAATGGCCCGCTCCCTGTGAAAATTCCTGTCGCGCCGGTCGGGAGAACGATCATGCTCACGGTCCCAGCACTCCACGAGGTCTTCGCTGGCGCGCCGGTGTGCGGCCACGGCCAGAGGCTCGTTGGGAACCTGGCCCAGGATCGCGAGGACCTTCGCGTGTGCCTCGGCGCCGAATATCTCGGTGATGTCGAAACTGACGTGCGCATCTTCGGCGATTTCCCCTTCGGTCCAGAACCGCCCGCGAACGTCTGCGGCCGCGGCGGCGGAGATCGTGTCTGGCGTGCGCCGCTTGTCGTAACGCTTCTTCTCCTCGGCGTTCCAGTCGCGGTCGGCAAGAGCGGCCTCGGTTGCGATGGCATTGACGGCGCGCAGGGCAAGAGCGGGGCTCGCGGCCCATAACTTGTCGTTCATACCCCAGGTGGCGTACCAACGGACCTCGTCGATCGGATGGGTTAGCGCGGCAATAAAGGCCTGGCGCACGCGCGGCGTCTGGGCTTCCGTCAGGGGCTTGGAGAGCAGCAGCGACACGACGAAGGCACAGGGCCGATCAGCCAGCATCGAAAACCGCTGCACGCGGTCGATGGTTCCCCACTGGTCCGCGTGTCTGGCGATTTCGGAGCAGATGACGTCGATACACCACTCCTTCTCTTCCGGCGACATCTCGTCCCAGTGATCGCGGACGCAGACGGCAGCCACAAATCCTGGAGCGTTACGGCTGTTGTCGGGATGTTCCGCGGTGCGGTCCATCTTCTTGGCACTGGCCAGCTTCTCCCGCCACTGGGTGGGGTCGGCAGAGCCGGCCTCGCGCTGGAAGACCTGGACGCCCCACATGTAAACACCCAGACGGGCATTCATCTCGCCCATCTGCTTCGTGCTCTCGTCAATGAGTTGCTGCACTTCTGGAGCCGGAGGTTTGGGTTCGAGGCGGATGTAGTCTTTCGGATGCCCCTCGCCCTCCGTTGCCGATGTCTCGCCTGCTGCGGGCTGGATATCGGCCACGTCGTACTGGCGGAAGTCCATCCGGTGAAGGGCGAGCTGCCATGTGAGGTCGTCCTTGTTGCGCTTGTCCGGCGGGGGCAGTGCCGCGACGTACCTGTCGATCACCGCGTGAACCCGTGGAGCCAGTGGACCGAGTTGCAAGTTTGCGATGGCCGATTCAAGGTCGTGCTTGCGGTGCGGCAGCGCGTTCGACTTCTTCCGCTCCTGTTCGTAGATTTCGTTCTCGGCGCGGAGGGCCGGGAACAATCCCGTGAGGCTCGAGGTCTGGTGCTCGCCCGCCATCCGGCTGCGGTCGATCTGAATGTAGTCCTGCACCGACAGCATCACCAGAAGGGCCTCGCCTGACCGGTGAGGATGAGCGATCGCTACGCTTGCGACGACGGCTGCGAGCGCGGCGGAATCGCTGCGCTGGAGGATTTCGAGGAGCACCGCGTCGAGCCCTTCGGGATGGGATTGGGCGTAGTCGAGCAACCACTTCTCGAAGGCCATCAGCAGCGACTGGAGCGAATAAGGCCCGACGGTCATTCCGCGGTAGAGGCCCCAGAGGCGCGGGTTCACCCATTGCTTCCGCGTGGTCCCGTTTGCAAAGGTGAGTTCGACTTCCCAGGCGGGTTCGAGGCGGTCATCCAGACGCGGATGCGCGTACCACTCGGCGCTGTGACTGAAGACCTGGATCAGGAACTCAAGACCCTTTCTCGGATGGTGCGTGAGCAGGTTGATCCACGGCCCCCGGAAGGCACTGGCAGGGAAGAAATCGTGGCGCAGGTGTTCCTTGATGCCGAAGTAAAGGTCAACGTTAATGGATGAGCGGCCGTAGGGTTCCGCGCGCAGGTATTCCTCCGTGGCGAGGAAGGTATCCAGTGCGACGGAAATCAAAAGGTCCGGCACGTCGCGCGCCGCGGGCGCGCCGTCGAGGCCCGCCAGGAGGATGTCGCGGAATTCCTCGGCGACGGGGTCGCGGTGGCGTCCTTCCCTGATCTGTCCGCGCAGGACGGATTCGAAGCGCGCGGGGTCGGCCTTCGGGATCTTCGCAATCACCTTCAGAATGCGCTTGCGCGCGTCTCCGCCCCTGTAGTGGTCAAAGCGCGGGAGGAGCCAATGGGCAATGCCGGCGGCATGTTCGGCCCCGTCGATGTCCGGTGCCCACCAGCTGACGCCGCGCACGGCATCCTCGATCAATGCCAGGAGCAGCGGTGCGTCCTCCGGTCCGAAGCTGCCGATGTTGCGGTGGACCAGTCCCACAACGGTTGCCCAGACCGCGCCTTCCGGCACGCTCAGGATCGAGCTGTGGCCGCGCACGTCGGCAAGCCAGGCTGGCGACGTCACACAGGCCACGCGCAGGAGGTGGATGACCCGCTTGAGGATGGCGCGGTCATTGGCGAGCAACTCGGCCTCGTGCCGCGTCAGGAATTCGGAGGCGGATGGTGCTTTGAGCAGCGAGACCAGCGTGTCGTCGCGGAACTGGGCGGGCACGTCGGCCTGTGCGATGGCCGCGCTGAACAGCCGATCCGCTGCGGGTGCGTCGCGCTCGACCAGTTCCGCAACCCACTTCCGGTAAGAGCGGCGCACCGCAGGATGCGGCCCGATCGCGGAGGACAAGGCCTTGAATTCGGTCTCATCCGTGAGGTGCTGTTCCTCGATCCATTGCAGGATGGCCCAGTCCTCGAGAACGTCGTGCGCCGTGGCTAGGAGCAAAGCATTGGTGTCCGGCGAAACAACGAGGGAATCCTGTTTGAGGAGGGCGATGGCCGCAGCGTTGAGTCCCGTAGCAGGCACGTAATCCGAGAGAGCACGTGCCCTGCGCACCGCCAGCTCCTGCAAGGCCTCTTCGCGCAGGCGCGGCAGGCCGCCGGCCGGATTCTGGTCCGCACGCACGATCTGCCGCCAGAACAGAGCGCGGAAATCGCGCTCGTTCTCCGGAAGCGGACGGCCCGCGTCCCACGGAATCTGCAATGCCTTGTCGATGAAGTACGGGTTGCGCAGGATCTCGCGCAGGGCCGGATTGGCGAGCGGCACTGCCAGCGACGGAAAGGCGGTCTGGATTTCCTGCAGTTCGGCGTCGTCGAGCGGCGGAACCTCGATGACGGCGTGATCAATTCCCGCAGGCTGGAGGAAGCTGGCCTGCACCTGCTCCACAGAATAGTCGCGGCAGGTCATGACGATGCCGAGGCCGTCGTCGCCGAGGGCGAGCGTCATGAGGTCGCTGAAGGCGTCGCGCGTCGGTTTTTCAAGCAGGCGTTCGACGCTCTCGATCACGAGCACCTTGCGGCCCTGTGCGCCGAGGATGGCCTGAAGCTCTGTGGCGCGCGCCGGAATCTGGCTGTTGTGGAGTGTTTCGTCGATGTGGGCGACGGCGAATTCCTCGACCCGGAACCCGAAAGCGAAGAATTCGCGGGAGAGAAAGGCTACCGCTTCCTTGCCGATGACGGATTTGCCGCTGCCGGCTGGCCCTGTTATGAGGACGACCTGCTTCGCCTCGATGGCCTCAAGCACCTTCTGGACGATGCCGGCGCGACGCAGGTGAAAGGCCGGCCCGATCGTCGTGCGGATCTTCCGCAGAACGAACTCCGTGTGGTTCTTCAGTGCCGTCAGTACGCGCTGCTCGTTCGCGCCCACCTCGCCGTACGCCTGGACGAGACGGGCTGGAAGGTCGGTGCGTTTCAGGCTCCGCGCGGCCGGTCCGGCCTCGCTGGCAAAGGCCAGGAGAGCGTCCCACGCAGACGTTGCGCTGGTGACGGGATCTGGATCAGTAGACTTGAGCGCGAGCAGCGTCTTGATGTGCGCCTCGGTCTGGCGGGTGGAGGTGTGCAGGTCGAGGCTCTGGACGTGCAGCAGGCGCAGGAAGGGCCACAGGTCTTTGGCGATGACGGGCGTTCCTTCCAGTGCGCTGACGATGTGGCAGAGCTCGTTGCACTGGTGGACGGACTTCTTCGAGATGAAACCGTCGAGAGACAGCCGCCGTTGGAATTCTTCGCCGTCGGCCGCGCCCCGCGCGCAGTCGAGCAGCCCGACTAGATTCTCGAGAAGAGTATTCGTGCCGCGCAGCGTGACGAGCACGAAGCGGTCGTGCTGGGGATTGAAAGGATCGGCCTTCTTGAAATCCTTCCAGAAATCGCCGATGGCCTTCTTGCATTCGTCGTCGGCAGCACTGATGGTGAAGCTGCGTTTCACCTGCCCTACGAGCCGCGCATTCGCCGCGCCTGCACGCGCGCAGACGACGAGGAAGTCGTCCGTGTTGAAGCCGAGATGCTCGGTCTGGAAATGGACTTCGGTGACGCCGGTATCGGTCAAGATCGGCGGGATGCTGCGGACGAGGAGCTGGGCCAACCAGTAAGCCGCGACGTGTTGCTCGAAGAACACACCCGCGCCGCCCGTAGCAATTGGGCTTGACAAGCGGTTCGGACTTGGGTCGTCCACGGGATCCATCGATACCCCCTATGTTCTCCCGACCGGCAGGAGTGCTCCGCAAGTTTATGTCCGCAGCAGGGACATGCAAAAATTCGGACGTCACCCTGCTTCAAGTGAGGTTCGGGGGCAGTCGTACTAGCTCGGCATTGCAACTATTGAAGGTCCGCTACTGGCCGCTCCTCGACCCTCTCAGGTCGAGGAGCTAGCACTTTGGTTTCAGACATCTGTCTGCTCGGCAATCTCAAGGGCATCATCAACCTCGATACCCAAGTAGCGCACCGTGCTCTCCAGCTTCGTGTGGCCAAGAAGCAACTGGACGGCCCGCAGGTTTCGCGTGCGCCGGTAGATCAACGACGCCTTGGTCCTGCGCATCGTATGGGTTCCATAGGAGGCGGACTCGAGTCCGGCTTCTTCCATCCATCGATGGACAATCCTGGCGTACTGTCTAGTCGATAGGTGGGGTGAGCCTGAAACGCGGCTGGCGAACAGGAAGTCCGATGACGCAAGCCCGGCTTCCCGAATCCAATTCTGCACGGCCTCGCGAGTCGATTGGGTGATCTCGAACTGGACCGGGCGGCCCGTCTTCTGCTGCATCACCATGGCACGGGACGCCATCTGACCGCCGTGTGAGACATCGGATACCCGAAGCTTCACCAAGTCGCAGGCGCGTAGCTTGGAATCGATCGCCAGGTTGAAGAGGGCAAGGTCGCGGACCTTGTGGCCGAGCTGAAGGCGAATGCGAATAGCCCAGATGTCTTTCAGCTTAAGCGGGGTCTTCTGGCCGATCAGCTTGCACTTGTTCCAAGGCTGGTGGGACTGGGTTGTGTGAAGAATTTCCATGACCAACTCCTGTTGAGGGGGTTGGTCAGGCTTCTCCTACACCAAGAAGCAAGGCGTGATGCAACCCGAAGCGGTCACTCCAGAAGTCTGTGGAAATCCCGCACACTCGGCCTGCATCAGCCTTCGACCACTCACTGAGAGGCTGGCAACCTAAGTGAAACGAACGCAACGCAACCTCTACTTGCCCGAAGGCTTCCTGGCGCGGACTCTTGGCGACCTCCGGAGCTTTCGAGTGCGCTTTGGCTGAGATGGAATTTCCGGCAGCGGATTCTGTTGCAGGTACTCCAGAAGCGTGCTTCGCCAAAAGCATCGCGGGGCAAGCGCGCGAAGCGCGTTGAGCCGGTAATGACAACAGCAAACCCCGAGCCGCTTGCCCTTTCCGCAGGCGCAAAGACGCTTATTGGCAACGCGTCGTTTTGTCGCCAGAAGCATCAGTGCGATGGCGATAGGCCGATGGCCTCGAATGCCAAGAAGCGCGCCGTAGTCTTCGATGAGGCCCGGGCCGTAGTGGGGCAGCTCTTGGAACGGGTATCCAACATTGCCCTGTGACCGCCACGTGGCCGCGTACAGGAATGGCACAAGGCATCGTTCAAGGAATGCTACAAGCCCAACGGACTCGCGCATCAGCAGCCTCAGGCGCAGCGGAGAGCCAAGGCAAAAGCTGCCATCGGCATTGATGTGTTCGTCGGGGTCCTTACGCAAGCGCCCGCCTTCTTCGAACACGCCCAACAGCGCGTCCGAATTGCCCAACGGAATCTCGATGCGAAGGGAATACGTGTCGGAGATAGCCGGCTTCCCGTGCGGCGCCAGCTCAAATCCGAATTGTCCGACCAATGTGCATACCCCGTCTTGGCCATTTGGCCTTCGGCGAAGCCGGGGCCAGGCATCCAAGAGCGCTTCGATGTCCGCTTCCCCGATCGCCCTCATCGGCGGCGATCACACCAAGGAGGCGGCGGTTCCGCCGCGAGCGTCACGCGTCGGATGCTCGGCGCGGGCGATGCAACGCCAAGTCGCTGTCGCACGCCTTCGGTAAGCGTGACTCCCAAGGCATCGGAGGCTACTTCAACCTGTCGCTGCGGATTCGCGCCGGCTAGTACCTCGTTGAAATCACGACGCGCCTGCGCGATCCATGAGTGGAAGTTCGCTTTGAGCCTCAAGCGCGCACAGTCGGCGCGCTGCCAACGATCAGCGAAGTTTTCATTGGGGTTGACGGGGTTAAGGATCTCGTCGGTATTGCTCGCGCGCACCTGTTCCAGTGCTGTTAGCACGCGAGCCATCGTCTCGGCCAAGGACTCGCCGTGCCTGTACGCCAGACCGGCGATGGTGGTCAAGATGATCGACACCGGCTTGGCGTCGCAGTTGTCCGCGAACATGACGTCCCTGTGGCGCTTGAGCAGCTGCACCACCTGCTGTAACGGCGTCTTGCTGCGGTAGACCGGAGCCGGGTCGACCTGGGCTTCTGCCAGTACCTGGGTGGATCCCACAGCCGCCGCCATGCGTGAGGCGAACCATAGCTGGTAACCGCCGGGGTTGCTCGACGGCCAATCCGGACTCAGGTACGAATAGTGGTCATGTTGCTCGTCGGTGATCCACAGGGCCCGTCGAGCGACGTCGCTGGCCAGCGTTGCGCTGACGCCGCGCGTTTCCATCAATGCGCCCAGTTCACGTCGACGGCTATCGTCGGCGCGGATACCTGGCACCACATCCATGTGGAACGGCAGCTCGTCACGGTAGCCCAACCGCCAGCAGCGATTTTTGGGTTCCAGCGCCTTCTGGATGTTGCGGGCGCGCCGGTATGCCGCCAGCTCGGCACCGACCATTTCCTTTAGCTGCTGCTGGGTATGGCTGGTACGCGAAACGCCGGCGCGCAGCTTGCAGGTAAAGTCAAGGTCGTACTCGTCGTCCGGATTGACCGGACGGATGGCGGTTCCAAAGGCGAAGGAGCCTTGTACGAACAGGTGCACGTCGTAATCGGCCAAGCTCGATTCCGGGCGCGAAAACCAGTTGCCGAGGTCTTTGTAACGGCTCAGGGCCAGTTCGTGGGCACGCTCGGGAAGGTCGATTTCCTCAAGCAGGAATTTCAGGCGGTCATTGGCGTCGGTCATGTTCCACTCCGGACTTGCAGGGTTTGCGCGTGGTCGACGGCACGCGGTGCGCGCGGACCGAGTTCCATCATCGGGATGAAGCGACCGGATTCGTCCCGGTCGTAGACGATGTAGCGGTGCGCGTGCTGGGTCGACAGCAGCGCGCCGAACTCGATTGCCAAGGCCGCCGGCACGACCGGGAACAAGTGGATGGGTTGACCGGTGCTCGCTTCCAGAGTGCTTAATCGCGGTTGCAGCGCCGAGCGGAAGGCATCGATGGTCCCCCGATTGCGGATCATGCTGTAGCTGGGCTCGGGTGTGGAGAAGGTCGCGATGCGCGCGTCCGGCAAAGCGGCCCGAATGTCGCGGTCCGCCACGTGCGCCGACAGCGAAAGCACAAGCGCCAACGGGCCATTGCCTTCGGCAGGAGAGTCGAAGGAAAACGGCGGCGGCACTGCTGCAAGGTCCGGCCATTTCAAGCCATGTGTGCGATCGCGTGAGTACAGGAAGCGATTGCTGCGGTCGCCAATTTGGCGGCCCAGCCGGATCAGTGACGGGATATCGGCGACCCCGACGACGGCCAGGTTCAGCGGGTCGCCGAAGGCGCTTGTTCGTGCGGCAAGGCGACCGTGAAGGTGCTCGGCGATGTCCTGCTCGACGTTATTCCAGTAGTGCGCATTCCGACCATCCTTGCCCGGAGCGCGAAGGCGCAGGACCTCGATGGCCTTGTCCGCCCACAGGCCCTCCGCCAGCATTGCCTCGGCAAGATCACGACCGCGGATTAGGTTCTCGGTGGCGAAATGCTGGCTGAGGAAGATGACGCCCATCGCGCGTTGGGTTTCTCCGCGGGCTGCAGCCATCCGGATCTGGTCGATGTGGTCCCGATGGGTGCGCGAAAGGTCCTCCTTCGGGTAACCGTCGGCGTCGGCGTCGATGCGGTCATGGCAACCCGGGCAAAGCAGCATCAGGTTGTCCGGCTCATCGGTGGCGCGTTGCGCCTGCGCGTCGGTGTAGGCGTCAGGGGCCCGCGGCCCTTTGGGGCTGGCAGGCACAACGTGCGCAACCTGCCCCCAGCGGGTCGGTTTTCCGGTCCGGAAGTCCTGGGTCAGGTCGGTGCCGCACTGCTCGCAATGGCCGGCGGCACGGATCCAGACCAGCCGCTTGATCGGTTCAGAGGTGGAGAATCGGTTGCTGGCCCGGCCTTTCCCCCCCGCACCGCGGGCATGGGGAGGCGATTTAGTGGAAGGACTCATGTAGCGACATCTCCGGAACAGCGTAGGTGGGGCGGCCATGCGCTGTCAGCGTGAGTCGCCACCGCTAGGAATCCTTTACGACTTCGTCCTGGGGGGAGTGGGTTTTCGAGGTCCACCAAAAAGTGGTGGCACCTTAGCAGTACAGAAACTATGCGTATTCTTTCTTTACCTGTCAAGCTACTATTCGCGAAACGGAGGATGCGATGACCGAAACGGAGCCAACCCATCGCTGGAGCGTCGAGCAGCGCCTAGCCTTCATCGAACGACGGCTCTATTGGGACGGGCAGATAAACCGATCGGACCTGGTCGATCAGTTCTCTATCTCGGTTCCACAGGCGTCTTCGGATTTATCGACCTACGAATTGGCTGCGCCAGGCAACATGCGCTACGACAAGAGTGCGAAGGCTTATCTGGCTAGCACGGAGTTTCAGCCCCGGGCCGAACCTAGCGCTCGGCAGTATCTGGCGCAGCTGCAGCTGCTCGCGGACAATGTTCTGACACCGCGTGAATCTTGGCTTGGTCGCACGCCACCGCACGGGATCGTTCCAAGGGTTCGGCGAACGCTAGAGGCGAAGGTCTTACGTCGAGTCTTGGAAGCAATACGTTTCAAGTTCGGTCTGCAAATCAAATACCAATCGATGACTTCGATCGATCCATCGACTCGCTGGATCGTGCCGCACGCTCTCGGCTTCGATGGTCATCGCTGGCACGTTCGCGGCTGGTGCCATCGGCGAGGGAAGTTCCTCGATTTTGTGATGGCCCGAGTGTTGCAGGTCATCGATCACCGACAGGAAAGCATCGACGACACATTGGATCGAGCTTGGCACCAGACGGGACGGATTCGGCTGGGTCCGAATCCAAGTCTAACGACGCCTCAACGACGGGCCATCGCGCTCGACTACGGCATGACGGAAGAATCCGTGGAAATAGAGGTGCGGCTAAGCCTCGTGTATTACTTGAGTCGACAGATGTTGTTGGACGTCGCTCATCTTCTGCCGCCCGAGCGCGCACAGGTTGTGCTGCTCAACAAGGCGGAACTCAACGAGAAACTTGTCTCTGTGGGTGAGTCACCGATCGCGTGAATCGGCCTGCCGAAAAATTGAGAGGGGCTAGCCATGATTGATCACTGTCCGATTTGTCGAATCGCGCAGTTCGATATTGTTGACGAGCACGATCGGGGTAACCGGTTAGAGATCAAGTGCGCGCGTTGCGGTCCTTACGTGATCGGAAAGATGGCAATCTTTCGCCTTGATGCGGCGGACGCCCCAGACCATGTGTTGAGCGGTTGGATTCGACACAGGGAAATTCAGGGCACGGAGCCTCCGACGATCCTTCAGGAAAATCTGGAACAAATCCGGCAGTGGCTGCCCTTGTACTCAGTGTCAGATCGTCCCGTCGAGCTGCTCAGGTCTTTGGCGACGCTGAGCCGGCATCCCGGTGAGAGATACCAAGGGAATGTCTACTCTGACCCCTCCTTGGCTTGGGCCAAGAACGAAGACGAACTCAAGTTTCATCTCCACACATTGCAGCAGCGAGGCGTCGTTTCGCTGGAGATGGAGGCCGAAGGAAACTATGGCGCTTCGTTGACCGCCGAAGGGTGGGAGCAGGTGGAGCGCGGCTCTGCACTCGTCCTACCGCGGGGCTTTGTGGCTATGTCGTTCGCCGACTCCATGTTGCCGGCGTGGACTGACGGGTTGAAGCCGGGAATCGAGGCTGCCGGCTATTCCGCGCACCGCGTCGATTCCGAACCGCACGTGCAGCGGATAGACCAGAAAATTGTTGCCGACATCAGGACGTCGCAGTTCGTTGTCGTGGACGTCACGGAGCAGAAGCAGGGCGCGTACTTTGAGGCCGGGCTTGCTTTGGGCTTTGGCAAGACGGTGATCTGGACGGTCCGGGAAGACGATTTGAAGAACGTCCATTTCGACACGCGCCAGTACGCGCACATCGTGTGGAAGGACGCGGCTCAGCTTGCTCAAACCCTGCGAGACGTGATCATCGCGGTTCTCGGTACGGGGCCACGAAGGATTGACGCGGTGTGAATCCAGAATTTCCTTTGTCAAAGTCTGGCGAAAGCAGATCGAACCTAGTGTGTATAACGACCGCTCCTGGCCGCATGCGGACGTTGCCCGGGGAGGGTAGGGCGGCGGATAAGGGCCCGTTATCGGGGGTAGGCAGGCCAGCTTGCCGACCCGGAGACGCCCTACGTCTGTAGCCTTCCTGAAGCGGCGCTTGTTCCGAGAGCGGATACCAGACTGCTTGGGTACCCTGACGCAGCGGCGCAGCAATTAGGCCGCGTCGAGGCGTAGATCCAAGGAGCCCGGTAGTGATTGGTCAGTCAGGGTGCGATATCAACTGTGCCACCTCGATGGATGCATCGCTCAATCAGCGGTGCGCATGCGAGGTGGTCGACGTCTTGAGGTTGCACGAGTCGATCAGGTCCGACTTTCCGGAGTTTACGACTGATCCATCCGTGCACGCGCACCTGTTTTCCCCCTACGCGCTGTTCGTCGACCGTGCGGCGTTGGAGGCTATGGGGCGCGTGGCGGCGGCGCTCTTCGACGTTGCGAGCAATCCGCAATACCGCCAACACGTCCTGCAATGGGCTCCGAACATCGGCAGCCATGATCCGGGGTCGGCGGGTGGCGTCCTAGGCCTAGACTTCCACCTGACCGTCGACGGTGCGCGGTTGATCGAGGTCAACACCAATCCCGGCGGGCTGCTTCTCAATGCAGTGCTGCTCGATGCTGTGCAGACCTGCGCGCCGGCTGCGTGGACCACCTGGACAACGGCGGCGAAGGCCGGCGACGCGGCCATCGCCGCGTGGCTGGACGATGCGCGGCAGCAGTCCGGCCGCGCGCCTGCGCGCTTGGCCATCGTGGACAGCGTCCCATGGGAGCAGTTCCTTTACCCTGAGTTCGAACTGTACGCTGCCGCATTCCGGGAGCATGGCGTGGACTGCGTGATACGCGCGCCGGAAGAACTCCGCTTTGGGCCAGGCGGGCTTGCAGATGCCAACGGTCGGATCGACCTGGTCTACAACCGGCTGACTGATTTCGCCCTTGAAGAAGCCTCGCATGCAGACCTTCGGCAGGCTTACCTAGCGGGGAGCGTCGCACTCACCCCGCATCCGCGTGCGCACGCGCTTTTCGCGGACAAGCGCAACCTTACCGTGCTCGGAGATCCAGACCTGCTCGAAGGATTTGGGGTTGATGCAGATTCGACGACTCTGCTGGCCCAAGTAATTCCGCCCACGTTTGAAGTCGTGCCTGGGAACCGAGATGCGCTATGGGCAGCCCGCAACAGTTACTTTTTCAAGCCTGCGGCAGGGTTCGGCAGTCGCGGCAGCTATCGAGGTGACAAGCTCACCAAGCGAACGTGGGAGTCGATGGCGTCGGCGACCTACATCGCACAAACCTTCGCGCCACCGAGCATGCGGATCGTGCATGGGGGCCAGTCCCTCAAGGCGGATGTGCGCTGCTTCGCGTCCGAGGCGGGTGTGCTGTTGTTCGCGGCCCGGCTTTATCAGGGCCAAACCACGAACATGCGCACCCCGGGTGGTGGATTTGCAGCGGTGCTCACGACGCCCCTAATCGACGAGTAATCCTGACTGGAGCCGCCCTGGAGATATGCCGTGGACTACAGCCAGGCCAGTGCCGATTCAGCCAGCTCGCGTTCCTCATCGATCGCGACGTTCCAGATCGCCGGCCCACTCCCGCCATCGATCCGTATGGCTCCTGCATCGTTGTCGCGAGACGCCAGCGCCAGACCAAGCCAGCCCAGGCGCGCGACGATGCGAGCACGCAGGCCGGGCGCGCGATGGCCGATGCCGCCGGAAAAGACCACATGGTCAACGCCCCCGATTGCCGTGGCCATGGCCGCAATGGCCTGCGCAATCCGGACTGCGAACAGCTCCACGGCAAGCTGCGCCTGGGGGTCGGGGTCGGCGAGCAGCATGCGCATGTCGCCATGCCCGGCAATGCCGGCAAGGCCGGCAGCGCGGGACAGACCCTCTTCAAGCGTCTGCGCATCCAGACCTTCGTGCCGGAGCAGATAAAGCAACGCACCGGGATCGAGATCCCCGGAGCGGGTAGGGCTCGGGATTCCACCCAGCGGAGTGAGCGCCATGGTGGTGTCGCGGCTCCGACCATCTTCGACGGCGCAGACGCTGCAGCCACCGCCCAGATGCGCGAAGACGGCGCGGCTCTGCAGGATTCCGGCGTCGTGGCTGGCGACGATCCGCAGCGCGGAGGCAAAGGCAAGCCCATGGAAACCGTAGCGGCGGATACCCAGCGCATCCCATGCTTCGGGGATGGGTAGACGCCGGCTCCAGGGGGCGAGTGAGGCGTGAAAGTCGGTGTCGAAGGCCACGCCCTGGCGGGCTTGCAGCCATCGCAGCCGCGCGGCGCGCGCGAAGGCGAGTGCGAGCGGCTGGTGCAAGGGCGCGAACGGCACCAATGCATCCAGTTTCGCGAGCACAGCTTCGTCGAGCTCACGGGACTCGTGAAGGTCACCGCCGTGCACGATCCGGTGGACCACCACCTCAGGGCCGGCCGCCGTTTCCGACAAGGTTTCGAGCAGGGTGGCAAGGCGCTCTTGCGCATCCGGGCCGACTGAAATCTCGACCCGGGAGCGCTCGACGACGCGAGGCTGTGCGCCCGGCACCTCAGCGTTCAACAGGTAGGACGCGCCCTTGAGGGTGGACGAGCCAACGTTGAGTGCCAGAAGCCGGCGCGTGGTCATAGTTGTCGCCAGGTCATGTTCATCGGGACCGTACCGCCCGGCGCAACAGCTGCGCATTGATGGCGACAACTATCGTGCTTAGCGACATGAGCACCGCCCCGAGCGCAGGTTGCAGCAGGATCCCCCATGCGGCGAGAACCCCTGCGGCCAGAGGGATGGCGACGATGTTGTAGCCGGCGGCCCACCACAAGTTCTGGATCATCTTGCGGTAGGTTGCTTTGCTCAATGCGATGATCGCCGGCACGTCGCGCGGGTCGCTGCGCACGAGTACGACGTCACCGGCCTCGACCGCGACGTCCGTCCCTGTGCCGATAGCGATGCCGACGTCAGCGGTGAGCAGCGCCGGTGCGTCATTGACACCGTCGCCCACCATTGCAACGCGCTTGCCTTGGGCCTGAAGCTCCTCGATTTTTGCCACCTTGTCCTCGGGCAGGACTTCGGCGAAGACGGTGTCGATCGCGAGTTCCTTCGCGACCGCATTGCCGACCGCTGTGGAATCACCCGTCAGCAGCACCACCTCCAGCCCGTTTTCGTGCAGACGTTTGACCGCGTCGAAAGACTCCGGACGGATGGCATCAGCGATCGCGAACACGGCGAGCACCCGGTTCCCTTCCACCAGGTAGGTTGCCGATTGACCATCGGCTGCTGCTGATTCGGCGGCCCGCCGCAACCTCTCCGGCGGTTCGACGGCGAGCATTTTCAGTAGCGCTGGCCCACCGACATGAAGCGAGCGTTCCTCGACGACTGCGCGTACACCGCGACCCGGCATGGACTCGAAATCCTGCGACATCGGAACGTCGATGCCGTATTCCTTGGCGCTGGTCATCAGCGCCTGCGCGATCGGATGCTCGGCATCGCGCTGGACGGACGCGGCCACGCGAAGCACCTCGTCGTCGGTGAATCCATCGGCGGCAGTGGTCTTCACGACGCGATGCGAACCGAGGGTGAGCGTACCTGTCTTGTCGAATACGACCGTGTTCAGCAGACGGGCCTCTTCGAGGCCGCGTCGATCGCGCACGAGCAGGCCGTTGCGTGCGCCGATCGTGGTCGAGATGGCGGTCACCAGCGGGATGGCCAGACCCAGCGCATGGGGGCAGGCGATCACGAGAACCGTCACTACGCGCTCGATCGTGAAGCCCCACGGTCGGCCCAGGAGTGGCCAGACGATAGCGGTGATGGCGGCGGAGACGATGGCGATGATCGTGAGGTAGAACGCCGCGCGATCCGCCAGGGCCTGGGCGCGCGAGCGCGACGTCTGGGCCTGCTCGACGAGCCGCATGATGCCCGCGAGTGCCGTCTCGTCGCCGGTCCCCGTCACTTCGACACGCAGCGAGCCCTGTCCGTTGACGGTGCCGGCGATCACCCGGTCGCCCGCCGACTTGTCCATCGGCTTGGACTCACCGGTAATCATCGCTTCGTTGACGGCGCTGGTCCCTTCCTTCACTACGCCGTCGGCGGGAATGCTCGCGCCGGGCCTGATGAGCAGCAGGTCACCGCGCCTCAGATCCGCGACTGGGACTTCCTTCGCGGTACCGGCCTCATCCAACCGTACCGCCATGTCAGGCAGCAGCTTCGCGAGCTCCTTGAGAGCGCCCTGCGCCTGGTTGATCGAACGCATCTCGATCCAGTGGCCGAGCAACATGATCGCCACCAGCGTCGCCAGCTCCCACCACAGGTCCAATCCCACGACAACGCCGAGCGTGACCAACGCGCTGTAAAGGAAGGCAACGGTGATCGCAAGCGAGATCAGCGTCATCATGCCCGGCAGGCGATTTCTCAGCTCGTGGTATCCGCCGCGCAGGAAGGGCCAGCCGCCGTAGAAGTACACGATCGTGCCGAACACCGCTGGGATGTACGCCGACCCCGGGAACAGTGGTGCGGTGTAGTCGAACCAATGCTGGATCATCCCGCTCCAGATCAGCGTGGGGATGGTCAGCAGCAGCGTGAGCCAGAACTTGTCGCGGAAGCTCGCCACGCTGTGGCCGGCATGCTTGTCGTGCCCGGCATGGGCGTCGCCATCAGCGCCTTTGCGAGGATGCGGTGGTTGCTCGCCGTGCGCCTGATGATCTTGATGATGATGATTGTGTTGCGTCATGGGTCTGCCTTCCTGGATGCACTGATGCACCGAGCATCAGCGGGGAGATAGATCAGTGTTCTGCTACAAGTGCCCCGATCTGGCGATGGCCGTCACCAGCCGCATTGAGCGCAATCCCGCAGCAGCAAAAGCCACGATCGCCAGGAAAGGCATGTGACCGAACACTGTGCTCGATGGCCTCGGCATCGCGGAACAACACGCCTAGCTGTGCCGCCTTGCCGGTGGCGACCATGGCGTCACCACCGGCAGCGGAAGCGTCCCCCAGAACCGGCGCGAGAAGTCGCGCAGTTCCGGATTGTCATCGTCCTCCAGGCTCGGCATCTCCGCTTCCAGCGCCATGCCGCAGAAGGGACAGGTGCCGGGACCCTCTTGGCAGACTTCAGGGTGCATCGGGCAGGTAAAGATGGCGCCGGGCAGTGCCGCCTCGGGCTCGTCCCGGGGCGACAGCCAACGCTGCGGATCGTCCACGAACTTCGCGCGGCATCGCTCCGAGCAGAAGTGGAAAGCCGCGCCGTCGTGGGTCGCATGATGCGGCGTGGTGGCGGGATCCACCTGCATGCCACAGACTGGGTCGGTGACCCGTCCATCCACCGACTCAACAGCGGTTCTCGCGCCTTCAGCACGGGGATGATGATGAGAAGAGGGCGAGTTCATGCAGGTACTCGTTGCATTGAGAGGGGCTGCCAAGGCAGTGTGCCATAAGGGTTGGTCAGCAGGACCGGCCACTGTGATCGACGAGGAGGTACTTGCGCTGGCGGCCACGCATCTGTCGCGTCCGTCCGCTCGTTGAGCCATGCGACATTATATTGAGGGTGACGCCCTCTACGCCGATCTGCGCGCGGATATCGCGGCGGCCCGTTCCACCATCCGTCTGGAGTCCTACATCTTCGCGGACGATGAGGCCGGAGAACCGATCCTCGATCTCCTGGCCAGTGCGGCCGCGCGCGGAATACTGGTCCGATTGCGCATCGATGCCGTCGGCTCCTGGGGCATGCTTTCCAGTGCGCGGCTTGCCGCGTTGCGCTCCGCCGGGGTCCAACTGCACTGGAGCCGCCCCTGGTCGTGGAGGCGGCCGTTGGCGTACCATCGGCGCAACCACCGCAAACTGCTGGTCGTGGACGACACGGCCGCCTATCTGGGCGGCTTCAACATTCATCGGGACAGTTCGGCCGCCGCCGTCGGCCCCTGCCGGTGGCGCGACACCCACCTGCGGTTCGAGTGTGAACTCGTGCAGGATGCCATCCGCCACTTCGATGCCTACCCGCGCGCGCCCTGGCCACCGGTAACGCACTCCGGCCGGCAGCTGGTGCCCAACAGCAACCGCCGCTGCCGGCACGTCTTGCACTGCGAATTCACCGATGCGTTCCGTGCAGCGCGTCACCGGATCTGGCTGACCACTCCCTACTTCGTCCCCGACCAGCACAGCCAAGCGGCGCTGCGCGACGCTGCCAGGCGAGGCCTGGACGTGCGCTTGCTGGTGCCGGGCAAGAGCGACGTTCCCATCGCCCAGTGGGCCGCGCGCGCCGCCTATGGCAGCTTGCGGGCGGCGGGCGTACGGATCTGGGAGTACCAGTCCCGCGTCCTCCATGCCAAGACGGTTTTGGTGGATGACGACTGGGCGACGGTGGGTACGGCGAACTTCGATTACCGCAGCTTGTTCGTCAACGATGAGCTCAATCTGTTCGAACACGGACCGGCGCTGAATGGACAGCTTGCCGGCCAGTTTCTACTGGACCTGGACGACGCTGCCGAAGTCACCGAAGACTGGTCGCGGCGCAGGCCATGGCACTCGCCGGTTACCCAACTGATCGGTTGGTGGGCACGCCGCTGGCTCTGACGACACCCGGAGTGGGTGCGCCAAGACCGCAGGGGCGGACTTGGCCGGGGCGGCGACCCGTCGAATCCGTTGTGTCGCGGCTGCCCGTCGTTCCGGTGTCGTCGCGCAACCGGCCCGCTGGCATTGCGTCGTCATCGCTGACACTGCCTGAAGCCCGTGAGCGCTTGACCCACGTGCAGGCCAGCATTGCGCAACCTCAGGGGGCAGACGATGAATGCAGCTGGCCTTCGGTGGTGCCGAGTGACTGGGCAAGCGAAAGTGGACGCGCCGGGCGAACTTTCTGGCGGAAGTGGACCCGGTCGTCCCGTGAAATTGGCGAACATATCGCCTGACCTGGACTCGAGGACGCGGGGTCTGGAAGGTTCATCGATCGCAGAGCCGTTGTTGCGCCCGGATCGGACGCGCTTGAAGCCCGAGGTGGGCGCCGAATATTTTTGCAATCATCGTCGCCCGGCGATTTGGGTCAGCAAGCCGATCCCGAGTGTTGCATCGGTTTTGGCGATCGATTCTTTAGCGTTGCTCATCGTTCCGGTCAACGCCCGGACGGCGTCGATCGTCTCTGGAATGACGATCGCCTGATTGTCGACCATGTAAGCGTAGAACAGCTCGTCCCCTTCGACTTTCAACATGTCCGACCACAGAGCCACTTCATAGAGATTGTCATGCGGTCGGCCGAGATCGGCCATGAGCTCCTTGACCGTATTGAGAGCCGACAATCCGGCATCCGTGCGTATCAGCGCGATCCGGGACGATGCGGCAAAGGCGTCGAGCACCTCTTCAGTGGAGGCCGGTCGCGTCAACTGCACCGACCAGTAATGCAGATGCGCCAAGGTCTCCGGCACTTTGACCGCCATCGTGATGACATCGAGGTCGGGGTCGACGCTCTGCGCGTCCGGCCCCTGATGGCTGGGAATTTCGGGCTCGGGGACGAGGGTGTTCATAATCCCGCCGAGATGGCTTTCCCACGGATCCGTAGCGCGGCGCAGCAGCGTCCCGCGCGCGCGGCGCAGCAGACCCGCGTGCTTCAATGCAGTGAGTGTTCTGACGATCGAGGTGGTGTTGCAGGAGACGACTCGCGTGCTTTCCCGGTTCAATGCGCTCGAATAGCTGGCCTCGGCGACGAAGGAGTGTCCGGTCACCTCGTGCTTTTCGCCACCCTGGACGATGAACTTGATGCCCCTTTGTCGATAGATGTCAACGTTCACCGCCGCAATTCGCTTGGGCGTGCAGTCAACCACCAGATCGCTCACCCCGAGCAGATCATCCAGATTTCCCGCGACTTCGATGCCTGACTCTCGCATCGCCTGCGTATGTTCCCCGGTGGCCCCGAACAGGCGAAAGCCCTTCTGCAGCGCCACGCGCGGACGCCAGTCGGTACTGATATCCGCCACTCCTGCGAGCTCCATATCGTCCTGCCTGGCCACGGCTTCGGCGACACGCTTTCCGATCACACCGTAGCCGTTGACGGCGACTCTGCACTTCTTCGCTGGGCTCATCGTCTTCTCCTTGCGGCGGAATTCGCTCCGCTGTCAGTGTCGCCGGTTGTCTCAGGAACGCGGGCCGAGTATTTCACGTAGCGGGTCAGCTGCTGTCGCTTGGACACCAGGCTTGATGAAGATCCTCGAATGGCGCTCACTCTATCAGACCTCCGGTCTACGCCATGTGCCAAGTGGCGCAGGCGCGCCGTGAGACAACGGGAAGGACAAGATAAGACCGCCATGAAAGCCGGGCTGGCGGCAGCCAGAATCTCTCGTGTGCCTGCGGGCCAGCGCGGGAATCATGAAGTGCAAGAAGGTCAGGGTGCAGGACGAGCTGCGGTTCGGCGCGACGCGAGCGCGATGTAGACCATGACGCTGAGCACGGCGGCATAGAAGCACCAGACCGAGATGAACCAGCGCGCATACACCAGATAGGTGAACCCCGCCGATGCCAGTGCCAGCACGCCGAACCAGCGGATCACCGGCTGGCTCGACATGCCCAGCCCGACCGTCGTCGCGGCAAGGTACAGCGTCAGCGATATCGGCAGGAAGAAGTGTGGCGATCGGTACGCGAGGTGGCCTCCGGTGGGGACCACCTCGATCGGCGTGGCGACCATGCCGAAGAGCAGGAACAGGGCGCTCAGAAAGCCCGCGACACCAAGCAGCGCCAGCACGTGGCGCCGCCACGGCACAGGCTCCAGTGCACGCACCGCCCAGGGGATGAAGACGGGCCAGACCAGGTGGGAGAAGACCGAATAGACCTGTGTTGCCCAGGCGCGCAGGGTGGGTGCGTCCCACGGGTAACTCATCCATACCAGGCCTTCCGTCGCCTGCTGGGCAGCGAACAGGAGCGGGATCAGGGCGAACATGCGTTCGCCGGGCGTGTGCGCGGCCCGCAGCGCAAGCACGCCGATGCCGGTGAGTGCGACGCTGGCGGTGAAACTGGCCGTGGCGGAAAAGCACATGGTGACCTCCTGTCAGCGGGGCGCGACGTAGCCGCCCGGCACGCCGTCGCGGGAAAGGACAAGCTGCCAGAGTTGCGCGTGGCGGCTGCGGAACACGGCCATGCTGGCGTGCAGGTAATAGCGCCACATGCGGCGGAAACGTTCGTCGTAGCGGGCCGGCAGCCGGGACCAGGCGGCTTCGATGTTGTCACGCCAGGCCTGCAGCGTCCGGTCGTAATCGACACCGAAGTTGTGCCAGTCCTCGAGCACGAACAGACCCTCGCTGGCGGCGGTGATCTGCGCCGCCGAGGGCAGCATCGAATTGGGGAAGATGTAGCGCTCGATCCAGGGATCGGTGTGGTCGGTCGAGCGGTTGGTGCCGATGGTGTGCAGCAGCGTGAGGCCGTGCGGCCGCAGGCAGCGGTGCACGGTCTCGAAGTAGGCGCGGTAGTTGCGCACGCCGACGTGCTCGAACATGCCGACGGAGAACACCCGGTCGAACTCGCCGCGCACATCGTGGTAGTCCTGCACGCGGATCTCGACGGGGAACCCTGCACAGCGCTCGCGCGCGAAGTCCGCCTGCTCCCTGGAGATGGTCAGGCCCACACCGCTGACGCCGTAGTGCTCGGCGAAGTGGCGCAGGGCCTCGCCCCAGCCGCAGCCGATGTCCAGCACACGCATGCCCGGCGCGAGCTGCAGCTTGCGCGCGATCAGGTCGAGCTTGGCGACCTGCGCGGCGTCGAGGTCGGTCGCTTCGCTCCAGTATCCGCAGCTGTAGACCAGGCGCTCGCCGAGCATGGCGCGGTAGAGATCGTTGCCCAGGTCGTAATGGCGCTCGCCGACCTCGAAGGCGCGCCGGCCGCGCTGGCGATTGAACAGCCGCGCACGCAGGGCGTCCCAGCGGTCGGCCCAGCCGATGACGGCCTCATCCAGCCGCGCACGCAGCAGGCGCGTGAGCATCTGGTCCAGCGCCTCGCAGTCCCAGGCGCCATCCATGTAGGCCTCGCCGAGCGCGAGCGAGCCGTTCCGCAGCAGGCGGGGAAACACGCCGGGATCGTGGACGCGCATGTCCCAGGGGCGCGGCCCGTCGACAAGCACGTCGGCGCGTGCAAGGACAGTGGCGACGGCCGCCTGGCCAGGGACCGGAAGGCGCGTCGGCGGCGTGGCATGGGGGACGTTGCCGGGCGGCGCAGCGCGGTCGGCAGCAGGAAGAGTGGTCTGGGACATGGTCATCGCTCCTGAGTCGATACGGAAAGTGGAAGCCCGGCCGGTGCACGGCGTCGTGCAAGCGCGAGCATGGCCGCGGCAAGCAGGATCAAGAGGAGGGTGGCCAGCACAATCTTTCCGGCAAGGGTGACGGCGAACGCGAAACCGCCGGCAAGACTGCCAAGCGCCTGGCCGGCACCCGTGAACGAAGCGCGCCACCCCAGGCTGGTGGCCTCGGCGGCCCCCGCGGCTCGGGAGGTCCAGTAGACGAGCGCCGGCTGCAGCACGCCGCCACCTGCCGCCACGAGGACCAGGCCGAGCGCACCCGGCCACCTGCCGCCGAGCCAGGCGAGCAATGCGAGGCCGGCAGCGGTGGCGACAACGTCCAGCCATTTGACCTCTTGGTCTTCGCGCAGCAGGTGCGCACCGAGTGCCACGATCCGGTCCCCCTGTTTGATCTTGCCCGTGACATGGGCGCTGGCGTCAT
>Ga0208401_100232_pt1 | contig 26194 bp, 15 predicted proteins | sample LakWasM112_LOW13_2_FD_183928 | JGI IMG/M metagenome (GOLD analysis project Ga0208401, IMG submission 183928) | Freshwater sediment methanotrophic microbial communities from Lake Washington under simulated oxygen tension - Sediment Metagenome... | ecosystem: Environmental > Aquatic > Freshwater >...
TATTTCTGAATGGCATAAAAAGAACCATTGATAATCATGACGATTAACGTGAGTCTTGTAAAATCAATATCATAGGGCCCAAATCCCGCACGGCCATTTTCCGTTGCCACTTTCATTGCTTCCGGCACTCCTCCTTTAATGGAAAACAACAATACACCTAAACAGATAATGCCGCTTGCAAATAACATGAATCCCTGGAATACATCGAGCCAGATGACAGCCTGCATACCTCCTTTGAGGTTCACAATGATGAGAATGAAACCAACTGCAAAAAGGATGATAAACGGATTGATATCAGTCATGCTGTTAATGGCAACGGCAATTAAAAAAAGAACGGTACCCATTCCTGCAAACTGCCGCAGAATAAATGAAGAGGAGCTGTAGTACCGTGCAAAGCCACCAAAACGTTTTTCAAAATATTCATAGGTACTGAGCCCGATCACTTTCCTGAACAATGGAACAATGAACCAGATGGTTCCGAGCAATACAATTGGCACCATCAATCCCTGTACAAGCAATATCCAGTTGCTGGTAAATCCCTGTGCAGGATAACCGAGAAATGTAACACTGCTGATAAGTGTGGAGAGTAAGGATAATCCCAAGGCCCATGAAGGGAAATGACCTTTCGACAGAAAATAATTTTCAGTTGTTGTTTGTTTATTGGCAAACCTGAAGCCGAGGTATAAGGTAATACCCAGCACGAAAAGGATAATACAGTAATCTATGACATGCAAATGATTCATTGACAGCCTCCCCGAACCCCTCCGAAAAAAGGGCTCAGACCCTGATAAATCAAGGCCATTTTTAAATGGTGAATAATCGTTTTATTTCTTCAGGCAATTCGTAACTCCCCGGTTTTACGGTGATCAGTAAATCATGTGCTTTCATCCTTACCACTCCACGCTGCAACTCGTTCACGGGTGAAAGCTGTCTGATCTTACATTCTTCCAGTATGGCCGCTGCTGTTGAACCACCTTCAATAAACAGTTCTTTTACATGTTCTCTTTCCACAATTTGTTTGACTGCTTTTGCCATTGTGGTTCTTAATTCCAGTGCTGAAATGTTTGACTCATCAATTGCAAGAACAGCTTTCCCTTTTTCTTTGATGATGCTGCAGGTTTTTGTCAGCCATTCTTCATTGATTTCATCGGGCATATAGCAAACACAGCCCAGCTCTTCATTGATTCTGCTGATGAATTTCTTTCTTTCGTTAAACGCAGTGCCGCAAACATATAAATACGGCAGTTGTAAAACCACTTTCTCCTGTAACCTTACAGCATACCTGCTATTCAGAATTGCCGTAAAGAAATCACCTGCTCCTGCTAAAACAAAAGACTGATCAGTGATTGATGCCCATCGTTTCATATGATCAATCGTCGTTGCTTCTCCAATAATGATTCCCTGATCAGGTAAGAAGTCAGAATACTTCAGCACTTTTATACGATCGTCATTGAGCATTTCCTTAATGAAAGAACTGTTTACCGGGAATTCAGGATCATGTACAAACCCGGTTTCAGTAATTCGCTTGTCATCAATAAAATATTCACCGTTGTTGATTGTTCGCCCCAGTGAAGGATTTGCCGGGAGTACAATTGCTTTTAATTTACCTGACAACTGCATCTGTACATTTAATTCATCCAGCACATAACCACGCAACACAGAATCAATTTTTTTATAAATGAATACAGGGTTTAATGCGATTATTTGCTTTAATACATCAGCTGTTGTTTCAAGTGCGGCTTCTTTTTTTAAAGAGCGACTATCGGTTGAAACAATCAATACATCTGCATCGTTTGCAACAACTTCACCAGTATATAATTCCACTTTCAGTCCGTAACGAAGACTGATGCCGGCCAATTCGGCCGCCCCGGTAAAATCATCTGCAACAACTGCTATCATGATTGATGCTTTGATAATTGTACAGCACTTTCAATAGCAAGGATCATTGCATCGGGGCTTGCAATTCCTTTTCCTGCAATTTCAAAAGCAGTTCCATGATCAACAGATGTGCGAATGATGGGCAGACCCAACGTAATATTCACACCTTTCACACTATCCATCTGTTGCTTTTCTGCATTCCATTTAAACCCCGAAAGTTTGAACGGGATATGCCCCTGGTCGTGATACATCGCCACCACCCCACCATATGCTCCCATGGCTGCTTTTGCAAACATCGTATCAGGAGGAACGGGGCCTTCCACATCATAACCCAACCGCTTTGCTTCCAGTACTGCCGGTAAAATTTCCTGGTCATCTTCCGTACCAAACAAACCACTGTCACCCGCATGCGGGTTTAATCCTGCCACACCTATTTTCAAATTTGTTTTACCCAGGCGTTTCAATCCATCCACAATTAATTCAATTACCTGTACAATGCGTTCTTTTTTTACCAGATCACAAGCCTGTCGCAAAGACACATGCGTACTTACATGGATCACATTGATATGATCTTCCACCAGCAGCATGGCATATTTTTTTGTGCCTGTGTAATGCGCATAAATTTCTGTGTGACCTGCATAGTGATGACCTGCCTCATTGATAGATTTCTTATTGATAGGCCCTGTCACTGTTCCATCCACTTCTTTTGCCAACGCTAATTCAATTGCTTTCTTCACCGCCTGGAATGAAGCTTCGCCGCACATGGCATTGATTTTTCCAAACTCCAGTTTACTGATATCAGTAATGCCCAGATCAAATACATCAATGGTTCCCAATTCAAATTTTGCATCAGATACTTTAGTAACTGCGTTCACTTTTGCATTCAGTTGCAGCAAATCAATGATCTGCTGAAATACAACTGCATCACCTACAAGAAGTGGCTTGCATATTGCATGAATCTCTTTTCGGAGTAATGCTTTCACTGCAATCTCAGGGCCGATGCTTGCAGGATCGCCCATGGTAATGGCTAAAACAGGTTTGCCCCCATCCCCTAAAGGGGTGTAATAATTTTGCACACTCATATCTATTTGTTCAATTCTAAAAAACCTTGTATTAATTTATTTTCTTCTTCGCTGTCTAATGAATGTAATGGCGGCATTACTATTGATTCACACAACCCTTTATGACGCATTAACACTTTCAATGCCCACAAACTTTCACCCAATGTTTTTCCGCCCTGGTATAAATTTCCATAGGCATCACTCAGGCGCTGCATTTCATACGCTTTTGCATGATCACCCCGTTCAACTGCCTGTAACATTTCTTCATAAATATCGGCGACAAGATTTCCCGTACTGGGTATCAACCCATCACTTCCTCCAATCAAGGCATCTGCTGACTTAGCAGCCCAGCCAAGAAAATGACCAAAGTCTTCCCGGTCTTTCCATAACTCCAGTGATTTTTGCAAACGTTCATCGCTGCGCTCTGAATCTTTTGTGGCAATGATATTGGGGTGATGACTCAATTCATCGATCAGCTGCAACGGAATACTCATATGTGTAGTAGCCGGAATATTATAAATGATCAATGGCAGCGGCACTGCATTGGCCAATACTTCAAAATAAGTTTTCATCTGCGATTCAGTCAGCGCATAATAAGAAGGGAGTGTAACTGCTACTGCATCAACGGCATTATCTGCACAGAATTTCGCAAACTCAATTGACTCCTTCACAACATTTGAAGAAATGCCGGCATACAAAACAGTTTCTGCCTGCTTATTCTTTGCTGCAGTTTTTACATATTGTTCTTTAACCGTTACGGGTAAAGAAGCAGCTTCACCTGTTGTTCCCAATATAAAAGGCGAAATATTGTGTTGATAAAAATGATCGAATATTTTTCCCACCGCAGCTTCATCAATTTGAAATGATGCAGTGAGAGGAGTAACAGCAGGAACAATAACGCCTTTGAATTTTTTATTCTTCTTCATTAAAATGCTGATTTTAAAATGGCCGCTGCTGCCTGTTCATTGATTTCTCTCGGGTTATTTTTTAACAAGCGCTGAATCTTCATTGCTTCCATTGCCATTTGAGGAATGGTTTCTTCTTTCACACCTACTTCTTTTAAGCTTGCAGGAATACCGCAGGCAGCATTCAATTCTTTTATTCTGGCAACACCTGCTTTTGCAGTTGTCCAAGCATCCTCCTCCCGTTTACATCCGAGTGCAACAGCAACATCGGCATACCTCTCAGCCGCTGAAACAATATTATACTCCATCACATAAGGAAGCAGTAAGGCATTGGACAAACCATGCGGCAAATGATACATGCTTCCCAACGGGTAAGACAATGCATGAACTCCTGCCGTGTTTACCGGGCCAAGACAAAATCCACCCAGCAAACTGCCCATAGCTACTTTTTCCCTTGCTTCAACATTTGTTCCATCGTTCACTGCAGTAACAATATTGGCAGCAATCAAACGCATGCCTTCATAGGCATACATGTCAATAAAAGGTTGAGCAAATTTATTGGTGTATGCTTCAAGGCAATGTGTCAACGCATCCATTCCTGTTGCTGCAGTTATGGAAGGCGGAACAGAAACAGTAAGCAGCGGATCAACATAAACAATATCCGGAACAAGATAAGGGCTGATGATTCCTTTTTTCTGGTTATCGGCATCATCTACCAGTATTGCATTGGGCGATACTTCACTTCCCGTACCTGATGTTGCAGGCACACAGATGAGTTTCTTTTTTCTTCCTTTGAGTAAACCAATACCTACATAATCCTTTAGCTGTTGTTTGTTTTCCAGTTGTGCTGCTACAAGCTTTGCAATATCCAATACACTTCCTCCCCCAATACCAATCACCACATCAGGGTTAAAGGGAGTAATTTTTTTCATCAGCTGTTCAAAATCACTGAAGGATGGTTCTGCAACAATCGAGGTATCAATCAGGACTTCTATCTTATTTTCCGTAAGTGTATGAACGAATGTTTCAATTGCTGAACGCAGCGGCTCAATTGTACCGATAAAAACTTTTGCCGGTTTCAGTTCAATCACATCGTCTGCCAGTTGCTGCAGGGTTCCGTTACCAAACACCAGTTTGCCGGGAAAAAATATCTTTAACGGGAGTTGAGGCATATGAATCATTTAAAAAATATTTTCAGAATGATTTCCCAAACCCACTATGGCGGGAATATCTACCTGCTGAATCTTTAATTTTTCACACCAATGCTGAAAACGATCATAAATATCATCGAGAGTTTTGCGCTGATCAGGCGTTAGTTTCGTTGCCACAGCACGGCTGATGGTTCGTACCGGCAGCCCACGTTTCTGCAAAAAATATTTCGGACTCATGGGGTAAGCAATATGAATCAGTGGATCTACTTTTGTTAATTCCTCCTGCAGCCATTTTACTTCTTCCTGTTTTTCAGGATTGTTGGCATTGTTCACCATCCACACCATTACTTCAGGATAAAAATTACCGGAGATGGATGACATTCCTTTTGCTCCCATCTGTAAACTGTACATGGCATTCGGAGTATGCGCATCATAAAACTCAAGTTCGTTTCCTGTTTCGTTGAGGATATCCAGTTTCGCTTTTACATTTTCATGTGTGATGGACGTGTCCTTATGATAAATCAGCCTGTTGGCTGAAAGTAAGGATCTGAATGTATCTGCACCAATGATTCGCTTGTATGGAGCCGGGCATTCATACATGCCTAACGGAATATTACCTGTAAGCTGAAACATCTGTTCAAAATTCCTGAGCAGCAGCGCATCACTGTCTTCTTCCTTAGCAAAATGCCCTGTGATCATGATAGCAGCATCAATACCCGTGTCACTTATCTTTTTGGTGAATTCAGCTTTATCTGCAATGGTTAATCCAAATGAACCTGTTGCCACAATAGGAACCTGGCCGTTTACCCTTTTTACTACATGATTGGTTAATTCAATCCGTTCATCTTCTGTAATGCTGAACATTTCACTGCTGAGGCAATTGGCAAAGAAGCCCTTCACACCGGCAGCGATATAAAATTCAATCAATATACTTACTGCATCCAGGTCTACTTCTGCTTTCAGATTGAAAGGAGTAATCATTACCGGAACAAACTTCTTTTCTTCTCTTTTCATAATTTCATTTATTATAGCAAGTTTACTATTCAACTGTATTAACCAATATGCCTATTCCTTCGATGGAAATTTTTACTGCATCACCACTGAGTAACGTGAAATCATTTCCGGGTACCACACAGGTTCCCGTCATGAGGTAACAACCAACCGGGTAACTTGATTCACGAAACAAAAACTCAACCAGTTCTGTATGCTTTCTTTTCATCCTGTCAATTGTTGTACTTCCTTCAAACACATTTTTTCCGTTTCGTTCAATCAGCATGGCAATTTCAGTTAAGGGAGAAATGGGTTCCTTCGTTACTAAAATACATGGCCCGATTGCTGCGCTTCCATCATACATTTTTGCCTGCGGCAGGTACAAGGGATTTTCACCTTCAATACTACGACTGCTCATGTCGTTACCAATGGAATATCCAACTATTTTACTGGAAGATGTTATTACCAGGGTCAGTTCAGGTTCGGGAACATTCCATGTACTGTCTTTCCGGATTCTTACTCGCTGGTTAGTTCCAACAACTCTCGGAGCTGTTGATTTAAAAAACAGTTCAGGTCTTTCGGCATCATACACTTTATCATAAAAAGTTGCACCGCCGCTTTCCTTGCTTTCTTCCATGCGTGCAGTTTTGCTTTTGAGATAGGTAACACCGGCTGCCCATACTTCCTGTGTGCCGATTGGTGCAGCAACTTGCTGCTGCAGTAACCATTTTTCATCGCCTGATGGTTGCAGTGATGAAAGACTGCTTTGCAGAAATGAAAATAAATCATCACGGTTGATCAGTGTGTCCCAGTTTGTTTCAGGCAACCGGTAGCAGCTTCCGTTTTCTTCAGCAATAATTCCCGTTGAAGTTTTATATAATTTCATTCAGTTTGTTTTTCAGCGTTTGAGTTATTGTAAATGAACATCTCCGCAAAAATGTACATTCAATCCAAGTTCAGCTAATGCAGCAGCTTTTATTCTGCATGCTTTGTGAGCTGTTATTTCATCGGGTGTATACACCACATGAATATGATTTGCCTTATGCCTTGCCATCATCTGGTTCTGACTGACTCCTTTAATGACTCCATGCATGATGGGCCACTGCGTTGTTGTTTCATTCCAGCGTCGTTGTGTTTCTGCTTCAGGCAAATCAACCACTTCTCCAACTCCAAGATCACAATTCAATTCATCTTCCACAAGGTATATTCTGCTCCATACAATTGAACCGGGTTTACTGTTTCCTTTTAATGTACCGCCACCTTTCGGGAAAAACATAGGTGGCTGACGTTCACTGCCGGCACTCTTATATCCATTGGGGAAATGTGCGGCGGGTACAGCACCCGAAATTAAAAACACCCAAACAAACGCATCAATCTTTTCGTCTTTATACTGTTGTCCCCAACGCAGATCATGTAACGTATTTTCACCACTCATTCCAAGCTCATTCCATAAACGATAAGTGAGTAAGGCATCTAAACCCGCACATTCATCCACTTCATTAAAATGGGGAATAGCTTTGCCGGCAAACAATTCCTTTCCACTTGCATCAAATACAGGTGGACGTTCAGTATTATTCAACAGTCCTTCCACCAGGTCGCTTGCTGCACAGATATCTTTCAAGCCCTGCTGGTATTGAATACCAATTGTTGCACATCCAAACCAATCTGCCAAACGAACTGCGGCTATGTACATTTTGCATTGCTCCAGTGTTTGCTCTTTTGTCAATTCAGTTGCATAGTCAGTACCCCAGTTAAACGTCATTCCTTTATCAAGCAACCATTTCAATACAGCATTTGCTTCTTCGTCTTTAACCGTTAACATTTCTGCATACAAAGCACTTTGGCTGAGACGCTCTTTAAACACACCGGTTTTGTGCAGTACAGAATCAGGAACGATTGCATTGTACATACCCATACAACCTTCATCAAAAACACCCATGATGGCTTTGTTCTTTCTGAATGTTTTGGCAAATGAACGTCCTGTTTCCTCTTCCTGTAATGGAATTTTTACAAGATCGAAATTTATTACATGACTGCAATCGTGTTTGATCTTTCCTGTATTCAGCCATTCTTTCAATCCGTTTAAAAAGAAGTCATCATCAAAATTTTCACTCCATACGGTACTGTATGCAACTCCTGCTTTGGTTAATGATCCATTGAGATTTAATAAACCCACCAGTCCGGGCCATTGTCCGCTCCAGTTTGCAACCGTTAAGATCGGGCCCTTATGTGTGGTCAATCCTGCAAGTACATGATGACTGTACTGCCATAAACTTTCTGCAACAATCAGTGGCGCATGCTCATCAATATTGCTGAATACTTCCATGCCCATTTTCTGCGAATCGATGAGACCATGTTGCTTTGCAGCATCATAAGCATGTGCCCTCTTTACTGTATAACCAAGTTTTTTTAACACTGATGTGAGCCGCTGTTCCATTTGCTCCTGTGCAGGCCAGCAGGTGATATTTGCAGATGGCCTTGAATCGCCGCTTGCAACCAATGTAATTTGTTTTAATACGTCTTCCATATAAAATGTTTTATGCTGATGGATGAACAGTTGTGCCCCTTCTCAGTTTTGTTATAATTAAACCGGTTAAAAATATGGTGAGTGTTCCTACAACAATGATCATATTCTTGTGTAAGGGGTTTCTCAGGAATGCATAGTTACCTTCCAGTTTTCCCGAGAATGTCATCCACAGTATTACAATAATACCAATGAGGACTGCGGTAACCGCTGCTGCATTTCTTGTTTGACGGCTGATGATCCCCAGTAAAAACAAACCCAGCATACCACCTGCAAATATGCCGCTCAACTCCCACCAGATATCTAAAAGGCTTTTTGAACCGATCATTGCCAACCCGGTACACAAACCAATGACGCCAAAAGCAATCGTTGATACATGCAGTAAATAAAGTTTTCGTTTATCTGTGATATCGGGTTTAAAATACTTCTGGTAAATATCAACGGTGAACACTGTTGCTGATGCATTCATGTTACTGCTGATCGTACTCATGGCAGCCGATAACAATGCTGAAACAATTAAACCAACCAAACCGGTGGGAATATTATTCACCATAAAAAACGGCAACACTTTATCGCCATAATCAGAAGGCTTGAACGAAGCAGCCAGCTGATGCATCTGTTCCTGCGAAGCGGATGCACCTAAACGCTCAGCCGCCACCTGGAGTTTAACAGGATCAATTAATCCCGGTTGTGATTGATAAAAAGCATACAGTGCCGTACCAATTACAAAAAACAATAAGGATGCCGGAACATAAATCCATACACAAAGCCAGATTGATTTGCTTGCCTGTTTGGATGTTTGTGCGGTATGATAACGCTGAATATAATTCTGATCCATCCCGAAATTATTCAGGTTGATGAAGAAACCGTAAAACAGAACGACCCAGAATGTTGATTCAGTAAAATCAGGAGACAAACTCCCAAGACTTGTTTTATGATCTGCTTTCGCTACATCAATAATGGTTGCAAAACCACCCGGAATTTCTTTCACAACTAAAAACAAAATCAACAATGCTCCCAGTGTTTTAATGATGCCCTGTGCCACTTCTGTCCAGATGACTGCTTCAATTCCTCCCAGCACGGTATAAATAATAATACAAATGCCCATCACAATCATGATCGACTGCATACTGAAACCGGTGAGCGCCTGCAGACTTAATGCAATACCAAAAAAGATGGAGCCCATGCGTGCAAACTGGGTGAGTAAGAAACAAATCACTGTATACGTTCTTGCCCATGGGCCAAAACGTTTTTCCAAATGTGTGTAGGCTGAGATTTCGCCTGTATTTCGATAGAACGGCACAAAATATTTTGATGCGATCCATGCAGCCAATGGCATGGATATGCTGAAGACAAATGCATTCCAGTTACTGCCAAACGCTTTTCCCGGCACTCCCAAAAAAGTATTGCTGCTTAGAAAGGTTGCATAGATTGACAGGCCAATTGCCCAGCCGGGAATTTCTCCCGATGCTTTGGTAAACTGTTCGCTGTTCTTATTCTTACGTGAAAAATACATGCCAACGCCAATCATCGCAAGCATGTAACAGGCAATCACCGCAAGATCAATAAATGGTAAGTTGTGCATCGTTATTTTTTTTGCCGCTAAGACAGGACGTTTTCTTTGTACTTATTTCACTCTCTGTGACTCTGAAGCTATGTTAATCGTTTGTTGTTATTCCTGTTACTTTCAAAGCTCCCGGCCATTCTTTATTTACAATTTCTTTCAACTCCAGTTTAGAAGGATCCAATACAACATGTTTGATCCGTTCTCTTCTCCACGTATAAACAATGTGCACCATTCCATCCTTTGTTTGAATAACCGATGGATAGGAATACTGACTGATTGGAGAATCTTCCAGTACAACAGCTGCATGCCATATTTTACCATCTTTACTGATAGCCACATTCAATGGTGTTCGTGGGCCCTTTCCATTTACCCATGACGAATTGGGAAGCGTATGATTATACACCAGTAACTGTCTTCCATCTTTTAATGTTACTGCATCAGTACCTGAATTGTTGTTGGGTAATGCAGATGCTTTCATTTCACTCCAGGTTTTACCACCGTCACTGCTCCAGCTTTCATTAATGGTTGTGTTACGGCTGCGACATAGAATCTGCAAACGTCCATCACTATATTTTAATATACTTGGCTGAATGGCTTGTAAAATGTTCGGATCGTTGATTGCTTCTGTCTTCGACCATGTTTTGCCGTAATCAGTTGTAAATTCAATATGCGCTTTCCACCCTGTCTTTTCTGTACTGCTCGGACAAAGCAATACGCCATTGATGAATTCAGGTTTGTTTTTAATTGGTCCTAGAAATCCTTCAGGTAATGCTTCACGTTTGTTCCATGTACGGCCATTGTCTTTGCTGCGCATCATCCAACCCGTCCAGCCGGCAACATTCGGTCCTATTTTATAGAACAATAACAATTCTCCGTTGGGAGCATAAAACAAAACTGGATTATAACAGGCATAACGTACTGAATCATTCATTACACCATCAGCAACTTTTTCAGGAGTTGTCCATTTATTATTCACCAAACGACTTGCCCATAAACAAACATCACTGTAACCTTCTTTTGTACCGCCAAACCATGCAGCAATTAAACCATCCGGTGTTTCGGCAATGGTTGACGCATGACTTTCAGGAAACGATGCACGGTTGAAAATAAATTCATCTGTCACCACTCCTTTCCTGAATTTAAACGTTGATACAAAATGATAACTGCCTGAACCGATTTCAAACACAGCTGTTCTTCCTTCCATACCAATGAACTTTACGCCGTTTGCTTTTGCTGCAGTAAGATTATTTTCCATTACATCCTCACCTGAAGATGCAGGAATATAAACCACTGCTGAACTGTTGGCAGGAACAGTTATATCCCAGATAAACTGCCGGTTGGTTTTCTTCCAGCTGCTCCTGATTGTTCCATAGAGCGTATTGTAAGAAGCAGCAGCAAAATTCAGCCCATCAATATTTTCGGGTTTCATGATAATCTTTTTGAAACCCACTTCTGTCTCATCTGATTTGATACCGGCCACATGTTCATACAACCAGATCAGCAGATCGCCAAGAATCATCACATGGTTTTGTGAGTTCATCCATGGATTTGCCGTATTGCCATTCCATAGTTCCCAAATGGTTGTTGCACCACTCTCAGCCATATAACCCCAGCTTGGATATGTTTTGTTTGATGCAAGTGTGAATGAAATATCGGGATGCTGAAATTGCGTTAATGTCCGCATCAGCCATTGTGTACCTATCACACCTGTACTGATATGCATGTTTTTTTCAACCCTGATTTTTGTATAGATATTATTGAACACCGCTTCCCTGTTTGCATCATCCACCATTCCGAAATACAACGGCAGTAAGTTAGACGTGATGCTGTTATTGGCGTAATATTTTTTTGATGCATTGTAAAACTTGTTATTGAATGCCTGTTTCACATTTACAGCAAGTGATGCATATTCATTTATATCCTGGTTGTTATGACTGATCTTCGCAAACTTCTGCATCAGTCTGAGGAAATAATAGTAGTATGACGAAGCAATCAGTTCGCCACCCGTATTCAACATGCTGTCTTTTGCATGAATGAGCTCCAGGCTTTCAGGAGGCACACACCAATCGCCATAACTATCTCTTGAAATGAGATAGTTCTTCATATACTTTGTTTCCATCATCTTCATCCATTTACGCATCGATGGATAATGTTTTACAACCGATGCAGCATCACCAAACTGCCTGTACAGCATATCCGTTACGGTTAAATACGTTCCGGGCCAAGTAACATTATCGGTATAATATTTTTTGTAGGCTGGAACAATATCCGGAATGGTTCCTTCTTCTGTTTGTGCATCCTGCATATCGTTCAGCCATTTGGCATAAAGCTTGGCATTATCAAACAAAAAACTTTCGCCATAGCAACCAATAGCATGATCGCCCAGCCAGGGCTGACGTTCATCTCGCTGCGGACAATCAACAGGCATTCCTTTGTAGTTAGATGAAATTCCCCACCATGCATTTTTCAATACTTTATTGATGATGGTATCAGATGTCTGCAGTGAACCGGTTGTAGCAAATCCGTCATACACAACCATTCCTTCAAAATCATTTACAGATGGAATACCCGGATATCCTGTTATTTCAACAAACCTGAAACCGTTGTAAATAAACGATGGATGCCAGACTTCCACACCAGTTCCTTTCAATGTGTAGATATTTGTTTGATAGGCACTGCGAAGATTGGCAGTATACAATGAATCGTTTGGCTGTATGCTTTCCGCAAAACGCATGATAACTTTTGTTCCTGCTTTGCCTTTTACTTTCAGTTGCAACCAACCTGCAAAGTTTTGGCCCATATCAAGAATATAAGTTGTAGCGCCAGTTTTTTTAATTGATAAAGGTTTGATGGTTTTCATCACACGCATGGGCTCATTCATCTGTGCACGAAGCACACCATCCGGCGCTTTTACAATTTCAGGTATTAACCATTTGGAATCGTTGTAACTACTATTATTCCAGCCGGTCAGTTCTTTTGTTGCATCATATTCTTCCCCATCATATTCATTGGCCGTGCGGACAGGCCCATCCACATTCAGTTTCCAGCTTTCATCTGTTACAATGAGTTGCTTTGAACCATTCGTGTATTCAATTTCCAGCTGCAGTAACATTTTAGGAAAACCAAAATTCAGTAAGCGGTCGGTTTTAAAATTCTGGCGCATGTTAAAGAAACGGCCATTGCCCAAGGTTGCAGCAACAGCATTTCTTCCAGTACGCAGCATCGTTGTAACATCGTATGTATTGTACTGAACAGTTTTACGATAATCGGTTGGTGATGGAGCTAATACATTATTACCAACTTTCTTTCCGTTAATAAACAGTTCGTACAAACCAAGACCAACGATATAAACTTTCGCTGATTTGATTGTTTGTACTGAAGTAAATTCTTTCCGCAGGTAACGGGCCGATAATCTTGCATGCATAACAATACTGTCCCATGCGGATGCTTTATCATAACCAATCCATTTCCCTTTCCAGTCATCTTTGTTCAGCAAACCAATGCTGAAGTAAGCAGGTTTGCTCCATTCACTTGTTCCTTTATTCGTAACGATTTTTACTTTCCAATAACAGGTTGTTTTGCTTTGCAATGTTTTACCATTGTACACAACATGCACCGACTGACCGGTATTGATTGTTCCTGAATTCCATAAATCCCCATCGTTGTGGTTCAGCTTTTCAACAGATGAAGCAACAATCAACTGGTACGACTGCTGCTGAACATTTCTTTGTGTTGAATTGATCTGCCAGCTTAAGCGTGGTTGTGTTACATCAATCCCCAATGGGTTTGCCAGCATTTCGCAGCGGAGATCAGTAACAGACAGCTGTGCCTGCATTGAAAGCACACTCAATAGTCCAATCAGTAAAACAAAAATCCTTTTCATTATTGTGCAGAAAAATTAAAGTATAAAGAAATATGCAAAGCCCTTGAAGGTTCTTTTTCGTAATCGTAATAAATATTTTTAACACCCATTGGCCCGGTTGTCTCATTACGCTGGTTCTTTGTTCCGATGCTGCTGACACCCTGCATAAATGAAATATCACCGGATGGAAACAGCGGTTCATAATTATGCCACTGATCTGTTTTCCAGGCAGGCGTAAACAAACGCAGAAACATTCCCTCTGTATCACTTACAACAGCAAAACGATTATTTTTTGTAAAGAAATAGCCTCCGTAGAAATTGGAATAATAACCTTTGAATTCGGGATATATCCATGGGTTCTCTCCTGTTTCAGTTGCATTGTATTGTTTATTCCAGACACCAAACTGTCCGCCTTTCATCCTGTTCTTCCAAACACGGTATGGTCCGTTACCCATATAAGTAACCGACTGAATTTCTTTTTCAGGAAATGAAAAGTTGATGCCAGCAAAATTGGTAAAGTATGCTGATGGGAAATAATTCACCTGTAACTGCACCCAACCCGAAGGATAGATAGTCCATTTGATCGTATTGTAGCTTTCTTTCTGATTAAATGTTGATTCAATGATGAAGTTGTTTCCTTCTCTGTATTGCTTGATTCCCTTGAAATTATTTATACCTTCCTGTAAGAAAGGGCCATTGTTAAATGGCAGTTCACCATTTTTGTTTCTCACATTGGTTAACATTCCATTGTGCTCATTAAATATCAGGCGCACATCTTTCACATTCACTATAATTGCTGTTGTGTCAGCTATTGGCACATTCACTTCGTTGCTTCCTTCTTTCACAACCATTCTTTCACCTGTGCGTTTTGGACTGCTGATGATAAAACTCCAGGTAAATAATTCACGCTTATACAAATCAGTGGCTGTTACATACAGTACATCATAATCTTTCCATTCAGCCGGCAGTTGTAATTGCAGCACACCTTTTTCGCCGGGTTTAATATCAGGGGCAACTGCAGTTCCATCTTTCTCTTCTATATTTCTCAAACCAAACTTCCGCAGCTTCCATGTGAATGTACATTGATTGATATTGGTGAAATGATAACGGTTTTCAATGTTCAGCTTTCCGTCAAATGCATCTGTAATTTCTTTACGTTCAAAATAAACCGGGCTCCACACTTCTTTGATGGTATAATAACTTCCTTCTTTTTCATGATGCGGTCCAAGTATTCCATCTGCTGCACGGTCTTTATCCGTATCAAGCGAATCATGCAGATCCTTTCTTACAACTGCATTATCTGCAAAGTCCCAGAGAAAACCACCGGCACTTAACGGGTTATGCCACATTTTTTCCCAGTAATCTTCCAGGCCTGCACCATGGCCGCCATCAAACCATCCGTGAAGAAATTCGGTAGGCATTACAATCTCTTTCCCGTTTTCATAATTGCCGATTCCATAATTGTATTCACGGTAATGCTGTGTATCAAACCCTCCAAACAACGCCCATGGGTGAACAACGGGCCGTTGCTGGATATCATATTGCGTAAACAAACTGTCGAGGTCGAGATTATGTCCGCCTTCATTGCCATTGCTCCACATCACAATACTCGGGTGATTGGCATCATGCGTAATCATTTCCTTTACCAGTTTTGCACCCACTTCTGTATCATACTTGCCATGCCAGCCAGCCAATTCATCCATCACAAACAAACCAAGCGAATCACATACATCGAGAAAATGATCATCGGGAGGATAATGACTCATGCGCACAGCATTCATGTTCATGTCTTTTATGAGCTGCACATCTTCAATACTGTTTTGTTTGCTCATCGTTCTTCCCGTTTCCGGGCGGAAGGAATGACGGTTCACTCCTTTCATTTTCACTTTCACACCATTGACATAAATACCATCTCTTTGTTTTACTTCAACAGTGCGGAAGCCAAATTTTTGAGACACCGTATGAAGTGGTTTCCCATCTTTATAGATTGTAAAAACAGCTGTATACAGAACAGGAAATTCGGGTGACCAAAGTTTAATGTTATCAAAACGATTTAAAAAATTGAATTGAGCCTTATTTGCACGTTCAATATCAGATTCATTGAAATCATCAGATGCAAATAGTTCACCATCAGCTGTAAATATTTTAACATCAGCCTTATCAACTCCCCAATTACTATTTTTTATTATTGCAATAAAATTTCCATCTGCATTTGCATCAATCAAAACCTGTTTGATATGAACAGCAGGCAACACTTCCAACCATACCGGCCGGAAGATTCCACCAAAAATCCAGAAATCAGCTTTGCGCTCTGCTTCATTGACCGATTGATTGGATGAATGTTTTGAAACAGTTACTTCCAGCAAATTCTCCTTACCATACTTCAGCAGCTTTGTAATATCATATTTGAACGCATAAAAAGCACCTTGATGAATTTCACCTGCAGACCTGCCATTTACTTTTACCTCTGCATCAGTCATCACGCCTTCAAACACAAGATTGATTGCTTTGCCTTTCCAGTTTGCAGGAACATTAAAAGGATGCTTATATAATCCTTTTTCTTTTCCTCTTATACTGTCTTTTGCATAACCGTAATCAAATTTGCCAAATCCCTGTAACTCCCAGCAGGAAGGAACAGCAATCGTTGTCCATTTATTGGCATTCATTCCTCCGGTACACATAAAATCCCAGTTCACCGTTTGATCATTACCGGTGCCGGAGAGATACACTTTTTCTGTTTGCTGCGAATGAGAAAACAAAGGAGAAAAGAGAAACACGGAGACACAAAGAACACAGAGATGCACAAAGGATTTTCTTTGTGCTGCTTTATGCCTTTGTGACTTTGTGGTGAATAAACCAATCATAATTTTCCTGTTATTTTTTCCAGCTTCAACGATGAAGCCACTTTCTTTCCATTTACCCACACAGTCAATCCTTTTCCTTTCTTATATTTTGTACCGTCTTCATCCCAAATGATGGTAACGATTTTTCCGTGGTACAACACGTTGTCCAAACAAAACCATTTCCATTTATTGGCAGGAACCAAAGGCTTCACTTCAATGATATTATCTGCTCTCGGACGTAAACCAACCAACCCTGTTATCACTAAATCATTAAATGTTGAGTGATTGTAATAACGGCTGCGTTCTGCATCGCCCATCAGCCAGTAACCTGTTTTTTCATCAAGGTATTCACCTACATACGGACGGCCACGATAGTACATTGACTCAACATAGGTTTGCAGCTGTTTAAAGTAATTACTGTCAGCAACATAATTCTGATTGTAATTATTCAACAGGTTAGCCATTGCTGTAAGTGTTTGCGATGTTGCGAAAGGCCATACTGCCCCATCCCATTCGCAGGTGCCTGTACCATGTGTGCGGAACTGCGGATGACTTCTGTCGGCAGTAGTAATTCCAAATGGTGCAGAAAATGTTTTTGGATCAACAAGGTATTTCCATGCAACATTATAGTTACTGTCGGGCATATTGAAATACCAGGGAATAAAACCAATTTCTTCTTTCACATTTGCCAATGTATCGCCATGCTCTTTGAGCACTTCAAAAAAATTATCCTTACTGCTCCAGAGTGTTGACTGAACGAGTTGTTTAATGGAATCCGCTTTTTTATAGTACAACTGTGCGATATCAGCATTACCATTCATCTTTGCCAGGTTTGCAATAGCCACTGCATTGCCGAACATATAGGCATTAATGGAAGGTCTTGCATTCTTTTCTTTACGTCCGCCACTGATAGTTTCTTCCATTGCATCACGCACATCGTATTGCCAGAATAAACCACTTGCCGATTTCTTTTCCAGTTCCCAGTTTTTATAATCTTCTATAAGATCAGGCAATAAGCCAAGTACAAATTGTTTATCGCTGTTAACGAGATAACGATTGTAAATCGCATCCATACTCCAGCTACTGTAAAAACGAAGCCTTTTTAAAGGCTTCCCTTCATTACCTCTGTACCAGATGTTCAGGTTGTTATCCATATAGGTTTTATCGTGCAGCCATCTTGATTCATAGATATGATGCCCCAATGCACTGGCGATGAGATTGTATTTATCCGAATAACTCCGCTGTACCAGAAATTCCGTGAACACAAATCCTTTCTCTGTTTTCTTGATATGTTTACGTAATGTCCACCAGCGGAAATAAAACATCTCTTCAAAATTTTGCTGCGGACATTCAAACAACGGAATGTTTTGTTTCATCCAGTTCCATGCCTGAACGTTTGGAATGGCCTGTTCAATATTGGGCGTTTCCATTGTGTTGAAATAATCAATATAATGTTTGAACTGATCTTGTTTTAATACAAAAGGTTTTTGCTGCGCAGAAGAAGTTTGCCACAAAGCCACAAAGACAAAAAGAAGCACAAAGGATCTTACAAGCTTTCTGCTGCACGTTTCACTTAAAAGCATACCATTTAACTGTATATTTTTTTTCTTGCTCATCCTTTTAATCCTATAAATCGTGGTTCAGACTTTTTACTGAATGAATAAAATAAACCGCTTCCTTCGCCTTTCCATTTGCATTCGGCAAATCATAATCCTGGTCGGTTGGTGTATCTGCATTCGGGAAACGACGCACTTCACCTGTTCTGAACGACAAACGTTCTACTGATTCAACCGGTTGAAAGAATACGTTCAGGTTCGGTTTACCGTTATTGATCGTAACAGTATAAAAACGTGTTGTGGTATTTACTTCTATTTTGAAATTGAGTTGTTCTCCTGCATTGTATTTTCCAAGGCTTTTGTTGCGGTAACCTTGCTTGGTTAAAATACTTCCTGTTGAATCAAGCATGATGCGGAGTGTGGCCATGCCTTTTTTATCCAGCAATTCAATTTCTAAGCTGCCGGTGTTTGTTTGATTGGCGGTAACAGCAAACTCAATCACCACATTTTTCGATTCGGGGAAGATTCTTTCTGCTTTTGCATAATCAAACGGATCGCTGTCGTGCAGGGCCAATACTTTTTGATTATTGTATTGCTCAACAACCGTTCTGCACCAAAGCGGACTATACAGATTCCATTCGTTCAGTTCTCTTCCTGCCGGCAGGTTGTTGAACAGATCGTTAACAGGTGTAGTTACTTTTTGTTTTACCGGAACGGCTATCCTGCTCACCCACATATCTTCTTTGTTCATGCTGTACGTCACCCACATATTTCCATCAGCAGGTTTGCCATCCATTTCCTGGATGCCCCGAACATATTGTGGCCCGTAACTTTTATAAGCACCGCCATAGCGCAAGGATGTAATTTCACCGTTTACTAAAAGGAGATTTTTATAATTCAATCCATCATCACTGATGCTGATTGCAAGCGGCCAGCGAAACTCAGATGGATTGTACACCGTTGCATATTTCCCGTCACTTGTACGTTGTCCCCAAATCTTTGCATTGGCATTCACGAACCCGGGTGCTCTTGTTGGATTGTACTGCCAGGTTTTCCCTTCATCTTTGCTGATACTGGTTAAGGCGTATTTCCAGAGAGCAACTACATTGCCATTAGGCAAATGATAATAGTTGAATGCTTTAAAATCTTTTTGTAAAGGAATCAACGGATCGTTACGATCAGCTTCTTCTACCGTTTGCATCATCAATAAAGGAGTGCTGAGAATTTCTTCGCAAGCTGCCACAAAGCCTTTGTCTTTTGATGATTTGTAAAACGGATACGCTGAATTCTTTTCGTTGAAGGAATGATTATAACGCAGGAAACAGATGGGCCCGAAACTGCCATCTGCTTTTATTTCACGAATCACACGGCCAATGCCATTCCCATCATTCGGATCATCTTTTTGGCCTAACACAATTCCATAAAATGCCAGTGCAAACAAGCGCTTTGATTTGGACGTATAAAAACCCATCCGCTGATGCATCACCGCATACGCATTCTTTGCAGTATCTGTTTTACCGGGCTTTACAAAACCATCGGGCACTTTGTATGGCGGAAAGATCACAACAGGATTGCTCCATCTGTAACCATCTTTTGATGTTTGCAACAATGTTTGACCGGGTGGAATATGTTCACCAACAGGATCACTTAAATACTCTAAATAGAAAGTATTGTTCCAGTACGCAAGCATGGGTGCATGATTATACGTCCATGATGTGGCACCTGTATCTGCACGGTTGGCACGCATGGTTTGAATATTGTGCGTTCCAACTGCAGGTGATAATTGCCCGTGATGATAATCTACATTCGACAATGTACTGCCTGTGTAATGAACAGTATCCTGTGCATGTGCACCTGCCGATAATAGTAACAGTATATAAACGATTCTCTTCATGTTCTTTATTCAATTAAAACTCTTCAACAACAGGTTTACCTTCCATCCATGCAGTCATGTTTAATACAAGGTAATTCCAATTTTGAAATCCTTTATTTAAAAGTGGTTCGCCTGTTTCAGGTTCATAGTATTCATGCAGTGCTCCATTCTTCTCAAAATCCTTTCCAAACAGGGTAATGGTTTTTGTTGCTAGTTCTTTTGCTTCTTTTGAATAACCATATTTAACCAACCCTTTAAACACCATATAGTTTGAAATCCCCCAAACAGGGCCTCTCCAGTTTGACGGATTTGCACTTGCCCGTAAACTGTACATTTTCTCCATCTTTGAAAGAGTGCGTACACCTGCTGAACAGTTAAATGTTTTTGAATTGAGAAAATGTTCTTTCACAATGCGATCTGCCTGTGCAGGCGTGGCAATGCCGCACCACAAAGGCATAAAGCCTGTCCATACTTCAATGCGCTGAATCAAACAATCATAATCACGGGGATAACCGCTGTGAATATCAAATGTGCGGCCCAATGTGCTGTCGGGATTTTCTTTTACCGGTCTTAAGTTGATATCCACGCTGTAAAAAAATCCGTCACGTTCATCCCAGCAGTTTTTCTGAATGGCATTTTTCAAATCAGCAGCATCCTGTTCAAATTCTTTTCCAACTTCAGGGATATGCAATTGGCTGGCTAAGTAAACCATTGCCAGCATTTCCTTATACATTAAACAGTTGAGATAAATCGATGCGGAACTTTTTGCCGGTCTGTAAAATGTGGCCGGATCATTATCCACGCCAATCGCCACATCGCTCTGCCAGAAAAATAAGCCGGTTGCTTTATTCCTGTGATGAGCTTTGTAGTTGTTCACAAAGGCCTGCAGGTGAAAAAAAATTTCTTTCAGCCATTGTGCATCGCCGCCATTTTGTTTGGTGATGAATGCAGCATGTTGCGCAAGCACCGGCTTGTGCATGTTAACGTTATAAATATTTTCAGGACGGATATCCCGTGGTTTTGAATCGGCCCAGATGACAATAGGGATATAACCATCCCAGTTTCCGTATTGTAAAAAATTGAGTACACAACCCTGTTCGTACTGAACAGCTTCCTGCCTGTCTTTTGCATTGCCCACATCAGAAAGTATCTGGCGCAAGGCAATATTACTCAGCCATGAATCCCAATCCCACAATACATTATCATATTGATTACTTCCCGGAGTAAGAAAAGGATAAACCAATGATCCGCTTCCTTTGCGGTACATCAATTTGTAATCCTTGTAAATATTTTCTTTAATTACAGCAGAGAAATGTTTTAATGAATCAGTATTCTGACTGCCTGCTGATAAACCCAGCAGCAGTACTACAATCATTAAAAAATGTTTCCTTTTTATCATTGTGTGCGGTTATAGCATAAATGATCTGTGCCTTTATTTCATTACAGCTGTTTTCAGCTTTTTAATCACCTTTTTCTTTACCGGTACAATCGTTCCGTGTTTATGTCCTTCCGGAACTTTTACACTTGTTGTTACATTTTCAAACGTTAGAAAATCTTTTGTTGCAACTGCTTCATAAATTTTCTTACGGTACGAATCATAATAGATCAGCCATTCATCTTTCAGTTTTACCACCGAAGGGCCTTCGGTGAAATTATCGGAGAATGGTTTTGAAATATTTGTCCAGGGACCAAGCGGCGTTGTACCGAAAGCTACTTTAATATTCCGCTCAGGTCTTGTATTATCTTTCAGCACCAGTACATAATCATCTTTTTTGCGTTTTACAATCACCGCATCAATCACACTGAACTTCGGATCAAGAAACAGTTTAGTTTCCGTGTAATCCTTGAAATTTTTCGTGGTGGTAAAATAAAGACGGTGATTATTATTTTCATCCTCAACCCCTTTTTCAAACCTCCCCGGTAAACAGCTTGCCCATACAATTATATACTCCTGTTTTTCATCATCATAAAATATTTCCGGTGCCCATACATTTACAACATTTGATTTTACAGGCTCAACTTTAGATTCAAAGGGATTAAACATCATAACAGCCATATAACCGATGTTTTCCCAATGCAATAAATCCCGGCTGCTTGCATGTCCAAAACCATTTCCTCCCCGCCATTCCGTTGTCCAAACCAAATGAAAAACTCCATCAGGTCCTTGAATCATTGATGGATCTCTCATTATTTTATCAGCGCCTACAGTTGGTCTTAAGAAGACCGTATCAAAATCTGTCCAGTGCTTACCATCATAACTGTACAGCATTCGCAAACCTGCGTCAGCAGGTTCATGAAAAGATGTAAACAGGTATGCTTTGTTTGAACAGGAAACAAGTAAGATGAGTACTGAGCAATGAATAATGAGTAACTTCAGACGCATACTTCTTATTTTTCAAGAATTAATACCCAATCATTTCCATCTTTCAATTCGCCCGGCGGATCAAAATCATTTGTACCTTTTTTATAACCTGCAACCGGCTGCCGTTTACCTGTAGCGGGACTAAACCAGTTTGCTTTTGATGCTGCAAACTTCAATTTCGATAAATCAATTTTAAAATTTCTTCCATTGTACACATAAAACAAGGCGTAGTCTTTGCCGCTTGTTGCAGCAACACGATTGTACCGTTCGCCGCTATCAACGACCAACTCCTGTGCAGGCACACGATCAAAATAAGGTTTCCCCAACATGAGTTTTTTAAGATACATCATTTGAGTGGCTCCGGGTGAATGAACCGTTTGTTTCCAGCTTGCAGACACACCATAGTTTGCAGTCCAGTCGCCCATTTTATTAAACTGCATCGTTGCATTTTCGCCATAAGTAAATCCGGCACCACCTGCAAATACACTCCAGTAAGCATACCTGCGCAGATCTGCATCCTTCCAGCGTGGCTGTGTACTATCATGCAATCCATGCGGAATATTTTCATAAGAAGGTTCACCATCCAGTGTTGGCTTCACCGGTTTCAGTTTGTAATCCGCATTAATGAACTTCCAGTTGTCTTCGCCGTAATGATTTGTTTCATTACTGCTGGTATCCTGTGCATAATCTTTATGCCCACTTTGAAACATATTGAAATCAAGCCATGCTTCATGATGAAACCAATCGCTGGATGAAGTTCTTCCACGTGGATGATACGTCACTAAATGTTTCGAATCATATTTCTTCAGTATTGTACCAATTACTTTCCATACATCCATCCCGTCAGTGCCCTTTACATCGCCTCCATTCAGCCAGATGATATTGCTTTTATTTTTGTACCGTGTTGCCAAAAACTCTGCATAGGCTTCGCCCTGCTGTACATTTACCTTTCCGCCTTTTACATTGCTGCCCCATACAGGAACCATTGCCATGTAAATACCACGCTTCGCTGCTTCATTTACAATAAAATCAACATGATCCCAGTAGTCATAAGCTGCTGTATCGGCAAAATTGCTGCCCTGCGTAATATTAGGTTTTGATACATCTTCATTGATCAATGCATAATCACCATACACATTCCTGGTATTGTTCATATCGTGCAGCACCATTACCTGTACCACATTGAACCCCTGTTGCTTTCTTGTTTCGAGATATTGTACTGCATCTTCACGATTGCATTTTACAAATAAGAGCCAACCTGTATCACCAATCCAGAAAAAAGGTTTACCATCTGCTGTTTGAAAAAATCGTTTGTTGGCAGAAATTTTCAACTGTTGCACCTGCGCATCAGCAAACAATGAAAGCAGTACAAATAATATTGTCAATCTGTTCTTCATCTGTTATCTTCTTTCAATTTTTCCGGTAACCGTGTTATAAATAATACTGTTCTTCCCATTGCTCAGTACGTACTCATTCGCATTGGTTGATGCAACAGGTTTCATACCAACTGCAGCTTTTACTATTTCTGCGTCAATGGTTTCGGGCAATACAGACAAACTGCCGCCAGCCATAAATGCAGCTATACCGAATTCAGGGTAACTGTCGCCACTGTACACTACTGCTTTATCCGGAAACTTTGTTCTGTATTCTTTCACGGCTCTGTACACCTGTTCGAAGCTTGTTTTCTTTGGTTTCAATAAACGGGCATGCTGACGGGGAGCAAGATTTTGCCCTCCCTTTGGTGCGTAAGCAGTTCCATCGGCCTGGTAATGCCAGTAACGGATATCAATCAAATCAACAATGGCTGCATAAGCCGGTATGTTTAAAACAGAATCCTGCACATCTTTCGTTACACTTAAACCAATGATAGGATGTTTTCCTGTTTCTTTTTCCCACTCACGAATGACATCGAGCCAGAATTTTACAAAATGTGTCGGACCGGTAAACTCTTCACCAATCAATTGTATAACTCCGTTATTGTCTTTGAAATTATTCAGGCATTGACGAATGTATTTTTTGTTGAGTTCTCTTCTTACCGGGTTGGAGATATCATAAAACTGTTCGGCATAGAAAATACGTTTGTCGCCTGCATAATTCACAGGTTCAACAAATCCTGTGTTATTAATATTGTTTGCTGTTCGCCAGGGAAAATCAGCATAATGTGCACCGGCTTCAATAATATTATGCTGAAAGTAATTCTGATGTACGAGTAATAATCCGTTCTGATCAGCCAGATCAGCAAACTGTTTTAAACGACTCCAGTAAAATAAATTAAACTTAGTTAAATCATATTTACTCAAACCATCCCATGCTGTTTCTTTACCGCTTCTTGCATAAGGTAATTCATAAAACGGCGGCCATACTTCACCGTCCATTCTGCGGATGCGTTCATGATCATCTCTTCTGCGATCATACCACAACCCATAGTTATGTTCGATGCCGATGGTGTTTGTTGCTTTCATTTCAGCAATAACATCAGGAAGATTATCGGTTAATCCTTTACCGCTGCGACCGGGAACAAAACGGGTGATATGAGCTTTTGCCTGTTGAATATCTTTACCCTGCACACCACCGTTCCACCATTGCACATTTTGCCGTTTACCTGTAAGCAATTGATCTCCCCGCACCAATACACCGCTCCTGATTTTTAATGCAGGTGCAAATACCGGAACACCTGGCTTTTGTATACCGATCTGATCAATTGTTTTAACACCCGCAAATTCAGTTGGAATTTTATTTCGGGCAGATGCCTGCGCAATCCATTCTTTTAATAGTATTCTTGGCTTTAAAGCTTCTTTAGTTAATTCCTGTGCAACTTCAATTGACGGGCTGCTGCTTGCTTCCGTTGGTTGATCCATTATCTGCGCCTGCTGATCAACATTTTTATTTAAGCGCTCATGCAACTGTGCATAGTATAAACTCCTTGGTGTGATGGAATTGTTTGATTCGTTCCAGTAACCATCGCCTGCAAACTGGCTCCAGCTGCCGAAGGCCCAGTTTTGTGCAGTGGGCGGTTTGTAACAATCAATACGTGCTGCGCTACAGTTCCAGAACAAACTGTTCGCAGCACTCCAGCCTGCACCATTTGCATCCTGGCCACGATTACCGAAGCGTAATGCATTGCCATCCACATTTACTACATCAAACAACACGCCGCTTACCCAGCTATCGATAGCACCACTGAAACTGTAAGGAAGAATTGACTCGCATTGTACAAATGCATTTGGACCGGGTGCACAAAAACCAACAGCAAAATCATGATAGCCATTCTCGGCATAGCAACGTTGAAACAAAGTTTGCTGACCTGTGGTTAAAAATGTATAACGACGTTGTCCGCCAATTTCAGAAACGGGAGACAATGAAATACAATCTTCAACAGTAATGCGTTTGGATGTTTCAAGCACACTTACTGCACTGCCTGCAAAATGTTGAAATTTAATTTGCCGAACCCAGCAGTCTTTTGCATTTTCAACATTGATGGCGTTCCAGCGATGATCTTCATCCTTTAAATTTGTTTTATCATAAGAGGAAATCAAACTGATATTTTCAATGCCGCAATTTGCAATCCTGCCCTTATCATTATAAAATGTAACAGTACCTCCACCATAAGTTGAATCTAATG